>Ga0247611_10000732_pt1 | contig 64463 bp, 61 predicted proteins | sample 177DNAGHGhighgp2_FD_192422 | JGI IMG/M metagenome (GOLD analysis project Ga0247611, IMG submission 192422) | Sheep rumen microbial communities from Palmerston North, Manawatu-Wanganui, New Zealand - 1770 DNA GHGhigh gp2 | ecosystem: Host-associated > Mammals > Digestive system > Stomach > Rumen... | reverse complement strand
GATCAAAGATATGGTGTTGATCCTAATGTAAAAATAATTAGTTCGTGTGAAATTAATGATAAAGAAGCTCGAAATGATATTTTAGAAATATTACTTTACTATGAAAAGACTCATCCAAGTAATTGGAATCGTAGTATATTATCATTAAGAATTGAATGGTTCATACATAACATTTTATATGGCTTTAATTATCAACTTGATCATACAACTGATGTGGATTTGAATAATAATGATGAAGAAATATATAATCGTTATTTTTGGAGTAAAATATTAAAAATATAGTCATTATTCTTGAATAAAGTATTAATATTATGATATAAATAATCTAGAGGTGAAAGATATGGAATTTTTCAGAAAAAATGGAAAATTTGTTGAATTAGGTGGTTTTGGCGCAAGCTTTATTTTCATGTTTATGCCCTTTTTAACTGCAACTATATTTGGTTATTCAGCATCTGTTAATTTAATGGAAAAACCTACAACAGCTTGGGGTATTTTCTGCTTAATTTTTATTTTATGTGGTATTGCTTTAACTGTAATTAAATATTTTAAACCAGAATTATTAGATAAGTTAGGAAATGCTAAACAAGTAGTAGTTGACTATGGAGTTTTAGGTGTAGCAAGTTTAACTTTATTATTTGTATTAATCGCTGGATTTTCAAATCTTGAACAATATGTTCATTTAGGTGTTGGATTCTATCTTATGTTTTTGGCTCTTGGTGCAGTAATTGCATCATGTGTAATTCAAAAATTTGTATTAAAGGATAATGGTCCAGTAGCACCATTACCACCACAACCAGTTATGGGTGGTCAGGTAATGCCACAACAACCAGTTAATCCGGTTCCAGTTCAACCACAACAAGTTCCACAACAACCTGTTATGAATCAACCAGTAGGGCAACCAACTAATAATCAACAACCACCAATTAATCCAAATCAACAATAAAAAGGCGTATGCCTTTTTTTTATTGATAAGAAAAATCAATTTTGATAAAATTAAGGTGGATAAACAACTTAGATTATTTCAAAAAAGGAGTTAAGATGGGAAAAAAAGAAAAAGAAGAAGAAATTGAACTTATTGATGATGAACCAAAAGTTCCAAAAAAAGAAGAAAAAGGTAATAAAAAAGTGATTATCATCTTATTAATTGCACTAGCTTTATTAATTATTGTTTTATTATTATATTTTTTAGTTTTCAAGAAAGATGAAGAAGTAAAACCAACTATAAAAGAACCAACGCCAACTGATCCTGTTAAAGAAGAAGTTACATTAACTTTTGATACTGATGGTGGAAGTGAAATTGAAAGTGTTAAAGTTGAAAAAGGTAAAACATATGAATTACCAGAACCAACTAAAGAAAATTATGATTTTAAAGGTTGGTATCTTGATGATACTTTAGTTGATAATACGACTGTTTTTGATAAAGATGTAACATTAAAAGCTAAATGGGAAGAAACACCAAAGGAAATTAAATATTATAATGTAAAATTTGATTCCAAAGGTGGAAGTAGTGTTAAAAGTATTAAAGTTGAATGTGAAAAAGAACTAAAACTTCCAAAAGCGCCAACAAGAACAGGCTATAATTTTATTAGTTGGGCTGATAAAAATGGAAAAGTTATTTTAGATGGGGCTTTATTATCATGTGAAGATGTAACTTTATTTGCTAATTGGGAGAAAGTTGAAGAAGAAAAGAAATATTATACAGTAACATTTGATTCTAAAGGTGGAAGTAATATTAGTAATTTAAAAATTGAATGTGGAAAAGAGTTAAGTCTTCCTAAAACTCCAACAAGAGAAGGTTATGAATTTGTTTCATGGTATGATAAAAATGGTAAAACAATCTTAGATAAGGCCTTATTATCTTGTGAAAATATAACACTTTATGCTGAATGGAAAGAAGTTGAAAAACCTAAAGAATATACTTGTCCAGATGGTTATGAACTTAAAGATAAGACAAAATGTGTTAAATTAGTTAATTCAGAAAAATATTGTGAAAACGATTGGACTTTATTAAATAATGATTGTATTAATCCAAAATCTCCTAATATAAAAGGAACTAGAACTTGTCCTTCTAAAACATATGATGGATGGACTGGAACTGGTACATATTATGAAGCTGGAAGAGGATATTGTGGATATGAAGAATTACACTCATATATTGGACAAAATGACAATTGTAAAAATAATGGTGGTTCATTAGCTCCTAATAATCATTGTTATAAACATATTGAAATAAGCTATAAAATAGAGTGTGCTGCTAATGAAAAATTGTTTGCTGATCAAGAAATAGCCCCAGGACAAGGTGGAGGTTGTTATCAAGTAACATCTGCTCTTAAAAAATGTCCAGATGGATATTCAAATACTAGCGTATATGGGGAATGCGCTAAAATAGTTGATGCAACATTAGAATAAAAAGAATAATAAAATGGAGGTGCATATGAATAAGAAAGCAATTAATTATGTTATATATATAACAATTGGATTAATTGTTGTTATTGCATCTCTTTTATTATTTAATATTATTAATGATAAAAAAGTTGAAGAAATAATACTTAATACACCAAATATTAATATTGAAATTCAAGAAAGTAAAAAAATTGATGTTTATGTAAAATATAATAAAGAAGCTATTCTTAGTTATAAAACTAATAATCCTAATGTAATTAGTGTTGATAAAGATGGTAATGTAATAGGTTTAAAAGAAGGCCGTGCTATTGTAAAAATTAGTTATATAACCAAAGATAATAAAGAATTATTTAAAGAATGTATTGTTATTGTTAAAGATAAAATACCTCTTCAAAGTATTTCTTTAACTAAAGGTGATCTATTAATGAGTAGTGGTAGTATATATCAATTAGAACCAATAATAGAACCATCTAATTTTAATAAAAAATTAACATATGAATCATTAAATGAAGATATCGTATCAATATCAAGTGATGGTATTGTTACTGCTAATAAAGTTGGTAAGACCATTATTAATATTTCATATAATAATATAAGTACAAGTCTTAATGTTTATGTTATCGATGAAACGATTAATCCTCATATTACAATTATGCCTACAAGTATCACGGTATCTAATAAAATGTCTTTAATTGTTGGTGAAGAAAAAAAGATAAATTATACTTTAGAACCAATAGATGCTGATCCTAAAAATATTATAATATCTGTAAAAGATGATAATATTATTAAAATAGAAAATGATATTGTTAAAGCTTTAGATGTTGGTCAAACAACGATTAATTTAAAAACATATAATAATATTGATACTAATATTGATGTAATAGTTAATCCGAGGGTAAATGATTTAAAAATAACTTCTAAAGAAGACTTAAAATTAAATATTGGTGATACTAGTATTATTACTTATGAATTAGAGCCAAGTAATATATTAGGAGCTAAAGTAACATTTGAAAGTAGTAATCCAAGTGTTGCTTCTATAAATGATGAAGGTAAAATAACTGCTTTATCAATTGGGGATGCTATTATTAGTGTAAAATGTTCATCAATTACGAAAACAATAAAAGTTAATGTAGGAAATAATTATTATCAAAAGATTCATTTTATTAAACAAACAATATCTAATAAGAGTGAAGATACCGAAGCAGGAGATGCTATTCTTCTTGAATCAAATGGTCATTTTGCAATGATTGATACTGGTTATAAAGAAAAAGTAGATAATGAGTTTGTATATAATTATTTACAAAAAAGGAATGTTAAAAAACTTGATTTTATTCTTATAACTCATGCTCATAATGATCATTATGGTGGTGCAAGTTATATAATGAATCGAATAAAAGTTGATCGTTTATATGTAAAATCTGATAGTGAACTTTCTTTGGTAATAGGTACAGCAAATAGTAAGAAAGTACCAGTTACATATATTGAAAAAGAATTTAAAGATGGACAAGGTTTTACTTTTGATGATATGAATATTAAATTATATAATACACAAGAAAATGGACGTAATAAAAATCTTACATCTGTATTAGAATTAATTGAAGTAAATGGATATAAAGTATTTCTAACAGGAGATTTACCAAGAGATGGTATTGATTTTATGAATAAAGTATCTAAAACAATCGGTAAAGTTAATGTTCTTAAAATGCCACATCATGGTTATTTTGAATGTGCAATGTCAATAGAAAGTGCTAAAACATTAAATCCTGATTATGTTATCGTAACTAATAAATTTACTGATGGTAGAACTGGTTGTTATGCTAACTTCTCTAAAAAAATACCTATTTTCTATAATAAAGATTCTACTAAAAGTGCTATTGTTGTTGATTTATCAAATGAAAAAATTAAAATAAGTAAATAAAGATATAGAGTTTCTATATCTTTTTTATGATATAATTTTATTATAGGAGCTAAAATGAAAAGTGTTAAATCAAAGTATTTTTATGAACTCGATTTAATTAGATTGATAGCTTGTATTGCTATCTTTTTGTATCATTTAAATATCTTAAAAGGAGGATATTTAGCTGTATGTATTTTTTTAACTTTAAGTGGTTATTTATCTTGTAAATCATTATTAAATAAAGATAAATTATCTTTTAAAGATTATTATTTAAATCGTATAAAGAAATTATATATACCATTACTTATAGTTACTTTTATTAGTATTTTTGTTACTACTTTATTTAAAGATATTATTTGGTTTAATTTGAAACCTGAAACATCATCTATAATAATGGGATACAATAATTTTTGGCAAATAAATGCTAATTTAGATTATTTTGCAAAACATATTGATTCCCCATTTATGCATTTGTGGTATATGGGTATTCTTCTACAATTTGATTTAGTATTTCCTTTTATCTTTTTATTATTAAAAAAGATTGGTGATAAAATTCATAAATCAATTTCGATAATAATTCCTTTTATTTTATCAATTCTAAGTTTTATTTTCTTTTATAAAATAGCGAAGACTAATATAATGAATGCTTATTATAATACGTTTACAAGAGTATATTCACTTCTTTTAGGAGTTAGTTTAGCTTTTATTCATTATTATTATAAAAATTATGTTATTAATAAAAAAATAATTAGTAAGATTATCTTTTCTATTTATATAATTATTTTATTATTATCATTTATTTTTATTGATGTTAACTCTAAATATTTTATTATTAGTATGGTTTTATCTTCAATAATTACATTAAGATTAATTGATTATAGTATGTTATTTAATAAAGATAAATTTAATTTTGTTGATAAGATAATTAAATATTTAGCAAATATTAGTTATGAAATATATTTAGTTCAATATCCAGTAATATTTATATTTCAAAATATAAATATTAAATATTATTATAAAGTTCCTATTATTATTTTAATTACAATAATTATTTCTATAATTATTAATTATTCTTTATCAATAAAGAAAAAAGAATTTAAAAATAATTATTTAAAAGTTTTATTATTAATTATTACAACATTATTATCATTAATAGGTTTATATAAATATATAACATCTAAAGATTATTCTAAAGATATTAAAAATTTAGAGAATGAATTATCTAATAATGAAAAAATTATGGAAGAAAGACAAAAAGAGGTTATGCAAAGAAAAGATGAAGAACAGGAAAATTGGAATAATATTTTAGAAGATTTAGAAAAGGCTGAATTAGAACTTGATAGTTATGTTAAGAATTTAAAAATAGTCGGAATTGGTGATTCCGTTATGCTAAATGCTGTTAATGAATTATATAAAGTATTTCCTAAGGGATATTTTGATGCAGAAGTTAATCGAACGGAATATGAATTAAATGGATTATTGAAAAAATATCAAAATAATAAAATATTAGGTGATATCATCATCATAAATTTAGGTACTAATGGAGAATGTCCTGAAAGATGTAAAAAAGAATTTATGAAAACAATAGGTAATCGACAAGTCTTTTGGGTTAATGCTACACACCCTGATTTTGCAAGTTTTAATCCTCATATAAAAGCTTTTGCTGAAAAGTATGAAAATGTCCATCTTCTTGATTGGGTATCAGCTTGTAAAGGCCATACTAAAGAATATTTAGTTCATGATGGTACGCATTTAACAAGTTCAGGAAGAAAAGCTTATGCTAAGTTTGTTTATGATAGTATTTATAATTATTACTTGAATGATTTAAAAAAGAAAAAAGAAGAAAAAGAATTAGAACATGAACAAAAAGAAAAAGAAAAAATAATGTTTATTGGTAATGATTTATTATTGTCAACTTCTAAATATTTAAAAGATGAATTTTCTAATTCAATCTTTGTTATAAATAAAGATTATGATTATAAAACATTATTTGAAGATTTAAAGAAGAAAAAAGATAATAAAGAATTATCTTATAATATCGTTTTTGTATTTGATAAAAGAGTAAATCTTAATTATCAAGAATTATTTACATTATTAAATGATTATCAATTATATTATGTTATTTTAGATAAGAAAGATCTAAATGATAATTATTCAAATATTGATTTTTCTCTTTATTATGATGATTATATAATGGTTGATAAAATTCATTTAAAAGATCAAGGTAATAAAAAACTAAGTGAACTAATTATTGATAAATTAAACGATAAATAATTGTCAACTATAAAAAAAAAGAATCATTTCTATCGATTTCTTTTTATTTATGTGATACATTTATAGTAGGAGTGGTGTGGATGAATTTAAACAAAAATATATTTAGGGAATATGATATTCGTGGAGTTTATGGTGATGAGTTAACTGATGAACTTGCATATCATATTGGAAGAGCTTTTGGTACTAAGCTTATAAGACAAAATATAAGAAGTACAGTTGTGGCTTATGACAATCGATTATCTAGTGTAAATTTAGAAAGTAATTTAGTACGAGGATTAGTTGATACAGGTGTTATTGTTAAAAGAATAGGACTTGCTACAACCCCAATGTGTTATTTTGCTGCTAACTTTCTAGGAAGTAACTCTAGTATGATGATAACTGCTAGTCATAATCCTAAAGAATATAATGGTTTTAAATTTTCTTATAATGGAATTCATAATGCATATGGTGCTTCGGTTATGGAAATACATGACTTAATCGAAAAGCAAGATTATGAAAATGGTGTAGGTCGAATTGAAAATATTGATATTCGTGAAGATTATATCAATTTAGTAATTGGTAAATTAAACTTTGGAAGACGTATTAAAGTAATATATGATTGTGGTAATGGAACAGGAAGTATTATTGCTGGTGATATCTTTAAAAGATTAGAAGATAAAGTTGATTACATACCTTTATTTGATATTTCTGATGGTAATTTTCCTAATCACCATCCAGATCCATGTGTTGAAGAAAATTTAGAAGTATTAAAACAAAAAGTTATTGAAAATCATGCTGATGTTGGTATTGGTTATGATGGTGATGCGGACCGTGTAGGTTTTGTATCAGAAAAAGGAACATTTATCGAGATAGATAAATTCTTAGCTATAATGTGGGATTATCTATATGATAAAGTTGATAAAAAAGAATGTTTATATGATGTTAAATGTTCTAAAACTCTTGAAGATGAATTAAATAAATTAGGTGTTAAAGGTTTTGAATATCGGACAGGTAATTCTTATACTAGAGCCGAATCCGCTAGAGGTGATTATCCATTATCTGGAGAATTATCGGGGCATGTCTATTTTAGAGATAAATGGCCTGGATATGATGATGGAATTTATGTTGGAATGAGACTCATTGAGATGATTAGTAATAGTGATAAACCATTAAGTAGTTATTTAGAGAATCTTGAGAAGTATTATTCAACTCCAGAAATAAAAGTTAAAGTAACTGATGAAACTAAATTTGAAATAGTTAATAAAATGAAAGAATATTGTGAAAGTAAAAATTATAATTTCATAACTATTGATGGGGTTAAGGTAAAATTTGATGATGGCTTTGCTCTTGTTCGAGCTTCTAATACAGGTCCAAATATTACAATGCGGTTTGAAGCAAAAACAATAGAAAAGTTAAATATATACCAAAATGAATTCGAGACAGAATTAAAAAAATATTTATAGGAAGGAGAAAGATTATGAATAAGAAAAGAAATTTGTCTATTGTAATGGGAGTATTTTTAATTTTAATTGGTATTATTGGAGGAACTATTGCATATTTTACAAGTAGTGATCGTTTTACAAACGTATTCAGTACAAAACCATATGTAATGGAAGTAAGAGAGGTGTTTGAAAGTCCTGATAATTGGGTACCTGGTACAACAACAAGTAAAACAGTTGTTGCTACAAATAAAGGTGATGTTCCTGCTGCTGTTCGTGTTAAACTAACAGAAAGTTGGGTTGATGTTAATAATAATCCATTACCTTTAAAGGATACTAATAATGTTTCAGCTGCTGTTATTAACTTTAATAACACAAATTGGGAAAAGAATGGAGATTATTATTATTACAAAACAAAATTAGCTAAGAATGCTAGTACAACATCTTTAATTCAATCTGTAACATTTAATCCTGCTGTTAATATTGAGACAGAACATAATTGTACTACTAATGATACAACTCATGAAACTGTATGTACTACTCAAACATCTGGTTATGGTGGTGGTAAATACACTTTAATAATTGATGTTGAAACAGTACAATATGATCAATATCAAGCAGCTTGGAATACTAGTGTAACTATTAACTAAACGGAATGATATTCCGTTTTTTTATGTTATAATTTATATGAGGTTTATTATGGATAAAAATATGATAATTGAAACAGAAAGATTAATACTTAGAGGATGGAATTTAGATGATGCTAATGACTTAGTAGATGGACTAAATAATTTAAATGTATCAAGGTGGCTTGCTGATGTAGTATATCCATATACTTTAGATGATGCTAATGATTTTATTAATTATTCAATTAAAAATAATCTTTATAATTTTGCAATTGTTTTAAAAGAGGAAAATAAAGTAATTGGTGGTGTTCAAATATCAAATATTAATTATACACATAAAACAGCAGGTGGTGGTATTTGGTTAAATGAAAAATATCAAGGACATGGATATGGAAGGGAAGCTTTTGGTGCTAAAATAAAATATGCCTTTGAGGTATTAGGTTTAAGAAGACTGGAAAATGGATATTTTAAAGATAATATAAAATCTCGTAATATGCAGTTATCATTTGGTTATAAAGATGAAGGAATTAGAAGACAAAGATTTATATCAAAAGCAACGGGAAAAATTGAAGATGAATATATAACAGGATTATTGAAAGATGAATGGATTAAATAATCCTTTTTTATACATTTTTTTGTCATTAGTTTGATTATTATTTTATTACGTTTTTTATTAGAATGATATAATAAGAATAGGAGATAGATATATGCCATATACTTATTACATTGGTCAAGCGTGTGCCCTTATAGCTTGGATAATGGTATTTGTAAGTTATCATTTTAAAAGAGAGAGTAGTGTTATTTTATTTCATATTATTGCTGCTTTTTTATACATGATTAATTATTGGGGTTTAGGAGCAATACTAGGTGTTTTTATAATGATAATAGAATTAATTAAATCTATTGCTTACTATAAGACAGATAAAGATAAATATATTTTCTTTTATACATTGCCAATTTATTTAATATTAATTATTTATTTTGGATTTAGTCTTGTTACTTTAGTTGCTGTATTCGGAAGTATTATTGATGGATATGCCTTATTAAAAGATAAAAAAACAATGGTCTTTGGAGGAATTATTGCTCACATTCTATGGATTGTTTATGATATCTTCTTCTTGGATTTCGCGGGTATTTTTACGGATTCTTTTGTAATTCTATCTAATTTATATATAATATTTAAAGGTTATACTAAATTTTTGCGTCGTGATAATGTATATACTGTTAAACCTTTATATATTTCTAAAACAACAATTCGTCAAATAAGTAAACTCGATCAAATATTTTTAGATAAACAATATCGATGGAGTTTAAGAAAGATTAATGATCTTACTAAAAATAAAAAATATAGTTATATTTTAATTAAAGATGGTAATAATATTATTGGTTATGTTAACTTTTTAAATTTAGATGAAGATACATATAAAAAATTATTAAAATCAAATGTTTTTCATGATGGTTTTACTAAAAATGAAGTTCATGATTTTAAAAGAAATATGAAATTATATTTAAATTTAAATGCAATTGTTTTATCAGATGAATATGATAATTCAGATACAATTAACAAGATTAAAAGAGCTATTAAAGGATATATCAAAAGTATGAAGAAAAATGGTTATGATATTCAAGAAATATGTTGTTATGCTGTTACGCATTTAGAGTTTAAAGTATTAGAAGAAATAGATTTTGAAAAAGTTAAAAATATTACTAATGAATGTTTCTTATATCGAAAGGTTTTATAAAATGATTAAAGTAATTGCGTTTGATTTAGTTGGTGTTTTAGTAAAAGAAAAAGATATACAATTATCAACTGATGAAGATAAAATAGAAAGATTATTTGGTCCTAATATAAGTGATGAAGAGTTCTTACAAGAAGCAAGTAAGAAAGTAATTAATAAAGATATTTTAGATCTTACAAATAATATTATTTATAAATTATATGAAGTAAAAGAAAAAGATTTAATTGAAAAGATTAAAGATCAATATAATGATATTAAATTAGTTATTGCAACTAATCATATTTCTTTAATTAGAAAATATATTGAAAGTAACTTCTTAGTTTCTGATATTATTATTTCATCTGAGATAAATATGATTAAACCTAATAAAGATTTTTATTATTATTTAATTAATAAATATGATATTAAAAATAATGAATTATTATTTATAGATGATAATGAAAGAAATATTATTTCAGCTAAAGAATTAGGTATTAATACAATTAAAGTTGATAAAAATACCAATATTTATAATGAAATAATAGAGAGGTTAAATAATGAAAATAATTAAATTTGAAGATAAATATCGTGATGATATGATATTCATGGTTTTAAGTGCTAAAAATGCTTTAGGAAGAGTTCCTCATTTAAATGAAGAATTATTGGATATAAAGTCTAATTATTTTGATAAAGGGCATTCTTTTTGGTTAGCAATTGATGAATTTGGTCGAGTAATAGGATGTATTGGTACAAGAGATGGTGATGATGGTAAAATCTTTCTATCGCATTTATATATTAAATATGATTTAAAAAGGCATGGTATAGGTAGCAAGTTATTAGAAGTTGCAGAAAATTTTATAAAAGAAAGAGGTTATAAAGAAGTTCATGTTCATTTAGGAAAAGATTATTTAGAAAGTCATTTATTCTATCCTAAACATGGATATGTTGAATATAAAGAATTATATATGAAGAAGGAATTATAATATGATATTTAATAAGTTAATACCCGAATTAAGTGTAACGAATTTAGAAAAGAGTTTAAAGTTTTATAAATGTTGTGGTTTTAAAATCGAATATGATCGACCAGAAAATAAATTTGCATTTATATCTCTTCAAGGAACGCAATTTATGTTACAAGAATTAGATAGTAGTGATAAATGGGATGTAGGTGAATTAAAATATCCTTTTGGAAATGGTATCAATTTTCAAATAGAAGTAGATAATGTTGATAAGATATATAATGAATTAAAAAATAATAATTATAAGATAAGATTTGAAATGGAAGAAAATTGGTATCGACAAGATGATAAACTCTTAGGTAATAAAGAATTTTTAGTACAAGATCCTGATGGATATCTATTAAGATTTTGTGAAGATTTAGGAGAAAAATAAAAGTTAGTAAAATAAAATAAACTAACTTTTTTCTTTTAATATAGTTTAAACTATATTTTATTATGTTATAATTATTAGAGAATAGAGGAGTTTATTTATGAAGTTAAATAAAAAGGGATTGTTAATTATCTCGTTGTTATTATTTCCTATAATGGTTTTTGCTAGTAATAATAGTTCACCTGAGTTTATACAATTTATTATTATTGCAGGGGTTATGAGTGTTCATTCATCAGTTGCTTTTTTATCTCCTTTATCAAAGTTAATATCGGAAGATAAACATAAAATAGTATTTTGTTTATTATTTTTACTTAGAATTATGATATTATACACGCTATTTAAGTTAGGTTATGTTTTTTTTGTTTATGATTTTATATTTTCTATTTTGGGTGCAATTATTGTTACATTTATTACAGTTAGAAAAGAAGCTAAACTAGCTAAATCAGTAATTCCTTTTGATAAAATAAATGTCGATTTAAAATGTGTCAAATGTGGTGGATTATTAAATGTTACAGATACTCTCTGCCCATATTGTGGAACGAAGATAGAAGGTGATAATATCATGGTTACAGAAAGCAAACCAAAACAACGTGTTCTTCCATCAGCTTTTGATAATATTTATAGTTTAACAGAAGATAAGATGCTAGAAGAAGTTATAAAAAAAGAAATGGTAAAAGCAGGTTTTAATGAAAAAGAAAAGTTAATACCATCTAATATTCTTAAAAGAAAAAAGATTCTTAATATTATTTTTTCAATTTTAGTATTTGTATATGTTTCGATGATCTTTTTCCATTTTCCACTTAAAACATATGTTTTTGGAGCATTAATTTTAATTGTTTATTTTATTGTTACAAGAAGATATAATTTTATTAAATATTTAACTAAAGAGATAAAGAGTAGACCACAAGAAAAGATATCTAATATTGTAATGAATGTTAAAAATTCTTTTGTTGTTGATAGTTCTAAAAAAGTATTTTTTATTTCTTTATTAGTAGCTTTAGTGCTTCCTGCAATTATCTTTATAAAACCAAGAATTATATATGAAAAAATTGATGGTGGTTATGGTGTTAGATACTATATCTATGGTGTAACAAATTTTACTACTGCTGTAATTCCTGAAACTCATAATGGCGAAAAGGTTATAAGTTTAAGAGGAAATGCCTTCTCTAATATGTCTCATCTTGAAAAAGTTGAATTATCAGATAACATTAAAGAAATTAGAGGACAGGCTTTTATGAACTGTTATAATTTAAAAAGTGTTAAAATGTCTAAAAATCTAGAATATCTTGGAGGTGGAGCTTTTCGTAATGCAACATCAATTGATAATATTGTATTACCTAATACATTAACATATTTAGGTGGTGAAGCCTTTTATGGAGCTAGTTCATTAACTTCTATAGAACTTTCTAATAGCCTTGATGAAATAAGAGGTAGTACTTTTGAAAATTGTAAATCATTAAAAAGTATTATTATTCCAAGTAGTGTAAAAAGAATTGGTGGATCTGCTTTTGCTGGAAGTGGTTTAACTAATATTGAATTACCTAGTGAACTTGTAGAAATAGGTGGAGGGGCTTTTAGAGGTTGTAAATCATTAACAAGCATCGAAATCCCTGATAGTGTAATAAGTATTGGTGGAGAAGCTTTCTATGAAGCAAGAGCGTTAAAATCAGTTAAATTATCAAGAAATATTGAAGAAATTCATGGAGATACTTTTGAATATTGTACGGCTCTAGAAAGTATTGAAATACCTGATAAAGTAGTAAGAATTGGTGGTCATGCTTTCTATGGAGATTATAGTTTATCTGAAGTTAAAATAGGACCTAATAGTCAATTAGAAGAAATTGGTTCATCAGCCTTTAGACAATGTAGGAATCTTAATTCAATTAAGATTCCAAGTAAAACATACGTTAATGAAAGAGCTTTTAAAGAAAGTCCTACAGTTGTTAGTAGATATGGTGGATAAAATAATATTAAATAAATTGATGGGGGAAATATGAATTATAAATATATACATTTATTATATGTTCCAACTATGGCTTGCAATATGTGTTGCAAATATTGTTATTTAGAGGATAATACTGTTGATGATAAGTCTAAATATACACCACTTGAAACACTTGAATATGCCATTAAAAAGTTTAAAAAAAGTAAGGTTATTCCTTTTAATATATCTCTTCATGGTGGAGAAGTAACAACATTATCCAAAAAAGATTTTCATGACATAATTAAATTTATTAATGATTACTATATTAATAATAAAAAGATTATTACAGATGGTGGTTTTAAAATAGGTAGTCCACATATTAAAACGAATTTATATGATTTATCTAAGCATATTGATACGATTAGAGAATTTAATGTTTCGATATCAGGAAGCCTTGATTTACCACTTTCTCTTCATGATGAATATCGAGTTACTAAAGGTAATAAGAAAACTTTAAAGCGTATTCTTGATAATATTGAATTATTACGTGATATACCTAATAAAAAGAAAGTATCAGCAACTATTTTTAAAGAACATTTTGATCATCTAGATGAAATAATTGATGATATTAAATTCTTATATAAAAATACTTGTTTAGATATGAATGACTTTAATTTCATGATTGGTTTTGATTATAACTCTAATGGAATACTTCATCATATTAGTGAATGTGAACAAATTAAATTATATAAAAGAATGCATGAAGAATTTGATGGAACAGATTTAGATAGTGGTGTTAATGGACCATGGTTTGATGAATTTAGTCCAAGTTATTGTACTAATTGTGATAATTGTGGAGAAAAGTTTTTCTTACTTGAACGAAATGGTGATATTTATTCTTGTGTAAGAGGACAAAAAAACCCTGATTATTATTATGGTAATATTTATAAAAATAGTGTTTTAGAAATACTTAATAATGCTAAAAATAAAATTTTTCTTAATCATAATAAAAAGCCATTAAATACGGAATGTACGAAATGTGGATATTTATATTTATGTAAAACAGGATGCCCTTTTGTAAAAAATACATATAATACAAATAAAAGTTATACTTGTAAATTACAACAAAAATTATATAAAGATCGTAATATGGAAAAAGATCCTTATAATGATGAATTTGTTTATTATTACGTAAATAAGATGAGATTAGATGATATAAGTAAATATTATCCTAAAGAAAAACGAAGTGATTATCCATTACTTTCTGAATTAATAAAAGATGATAATAATTTAAAATATATTTATGATAGTAATAGTTTCATTCTAAAAATAGATGATGTAACTTATAACTTATCTTCGCAAATACTTAAAAAGAATCGTGATATTATTTATATTACGCCAAATAGTAAAATAGAAATATGGATGAAAAAGAACTTAATTAGTGAAGTTTGTGACTATCCTGAAAATAACGCTTTATATATTATGTTATTAAGTGGTAATTTAGTAACATATGGAGATGAACATCGAACAAAACAAAGGCATGTTGCAACTCATCAAATATATAAAGGTGTTCTAGATAATGGTAAGAATAATCGTGATTATTACATATACGATTTATCTAAAATGATTGAATTATATAAAAGTGAATATTCTATAGATAATCCAAATAATATGTTTTTTACTACAAATTCATTACGAGATTATCATTATACAAAACAAAAAAATAATGCTTATTATCATATTCAATCTATAAATTTACCTTTTCAAAATATTGAATTTTATTATTTAGACAAGGAGTTGAAAAAATGAATAAAGAACCAGAAACTTATGAAGAACTTATACGTTATAAAAGATGTGTTGATTTAACTAAAAATTATGAATTATCACAACAAGAATTAAATTATATTTATAATTTTTTAGCAACTTATCCTAAAGCTTCAATTAGGGGAAATATGGATGGCTTAACTTTAACAGTGCCATATCATCCTGAAATTAAGCCTGTTGTTATTAATGCTAAATGTCTTAATAGTGATATTGATGGATTAATTTTGACAAATTCTAACTTAACAATAATTCCTCATTATACATCATCAAGTAGTGATAGTGGTGGATGGAGTAGTGGTGGTGGTTCATCAAATAATAACAATAATAACAATAACAACAATAATAATAACAATAATAGGTAGGAGTTTGTATGTCTTTAATATCAGATAATTATCATAATAAAAAATTAAAAGAATATGGAATTAATATTAAAACTAAATATATTGTTGGTAATAAAATATTAGAAAGAAATACAGATAATTCTAGTAATGATGATATAACATCAGGAATTCGTTGTGAAAAAGATTATTTTATTGGTAATAATTTAGTTCATAAAGAAAAAGAATTTGATTCTCGTATTGAATATAGTTTTATATCTAAAGACATTGAAAATAGTGATTATACTTGCCCCAATTGTGGTATGAAATCTAAAATAGGTGATAATTCTTCAGGTTGTTCATATTGTGGAACTTATTATAATGTTGATTATAGTGATAAAGATTTAGGTAGTAAATATCATTATGATCGAGTATTAAGAAGTAATAAATATCGAATTATCACAGGAATAGTTGATTTAATTATTAGTATAATTATTGCATATTTCTTTATTAAAGCAACTTCACGTACTTTTAATAATATTGATATTATAAAAGTATTTGTATATGGAATAATACTTTCATTAATTTTATATTATGGATTTTATATATTAGATGGATATATTATTCTTGGTCCAATAAAAAGATATAAAGATCGTCAAAATCAAAAACAAATTGCTTTTTGGAATAGAATAAATATTGATAAGAAAAACTTTTTTAATAACTTTAATTATGAAGTAAGAAAATATTATTATTCTAAAGAAAATATTATTGATTTTGATGTACTTGATTATCTTGAATTTAATGATGAAAATGATAATGAAAATCAATATATAATAGTTAAAGTGGATATACGATTAGTCTATTATGAAAATGGTAAAATAATATCTAAAGTAGTTGAAGAAAAATATAAATTTAAGAAAAATATTAATGATAAATTAGAATTAAAAGATGGTGTTAATATTATTAAATGTCATAATTGTGGAGCTTCTATTGAAGCAACTAGTGGTTCTTGTTCATATTGTGGATCAGAAATAAAATATCTACAAGAATGGATTTTAGTAAAGTAAAAAACTTAGTTTTCTTCTATGTTTGGTTATTGACACAAAACGATTGTATGAGTGGCTATGAAGAGAAAATAATTAATAATAATCTTTGGTGTGTAGATTCTCAAGAATATAATATTAGGCCTAATAAATCTTATGAAAAGACAATAAGTAATAATTCTTATTATATTGAATATTATACTTATTTCGATTATGATGAATTTTGTTTTATTAATTTAAAAAAATTAGAAGAAAGTTTAAAAGTAAATACAAAATAAAAAGACACTTTTATAAAGTGTCTTTTCCTATATATTTAAAATTGTATTTAGATCTTTATCGCCTCTTCCAGAAAGATTAACGATTATCGAATCATTTTTATTATATTTCTTGGCTATTTTAATGGCATAAGCAATTGCATGAGAGCTTTCAAGTGCTGGAATAATACCTTCTAGTTTGGTAAGAAGTTTAAAAGCATCAATTGCTTCTTTATCGGTAATACTATCATAGATAACTCGTCCTTTTTTATTTAGATAAGCATGTTCTGGTCCAATTCCTGGATAATCTAGTCCTGCTGAAATAGAATAAGCATCTTTAATATTTCCATTATTATCTTGCATAATATATGTTTTCATACCATGTAATATTCCTATTTTATTATTAGCAATAGCTGATGCATGTTTATTAGTATTAATTCCTAGTCCTGCTCCTTCAACCCCATATATTGTAACATTTTTTTCTTTTATGAATGGAGCAAATAATCCAATACTATTACTGCCTCCACCAATACAAGCTACTATTGCTTTTGGTAATTTATGTTCTTGTTTTAATATTTGTTTTTTGGCTTCCTCACCAATTATTTTTTGAAAGTACTTAACCATTTTGGGATATGGACTAGGTCCAACAGCTGATCCTATTAAATAGAAAACATCTTGATGTTTTAATAAATAATTAAAGGCAACATCAACGGCTTCTTTAAGAGTACCATTTCCTTCTTTTACTTCAATAATATTTGCTCCTAGTAATTTCATTTTTTGTACGTTTGCAAATTGTCTTTTAACGTCTACGGTTCCCATGAATATTGTACATTTAATTTTAAATAGGGCACAAACGGTTGCTGTTGCAACTCCATGTTGTCCAGCTCCTGTTTCCGCAATGATATGCGTTTTACCCATATGTTTAGCAAGTAATACTTGTCCAATAGCATTATTAATTTTATGTGCTCCTGTGTGATTTAAATCTTCTCGTTTTAAGTAGATTTTAGCTCCATCTACATATTTCGTTAAATTTTCTGCATAATAGAGTGGTGATGGTCTTCCAACATACTCTTTTAAATAATATTTGTATGTTTTAATAAAATCCTTATCTTTTTTTGCTTTTTCAAATTCCTTTTCAATTTCTTCTAATTTTTCTTTTAATTCTTGTGGTACATATGCACCACCAAATTCTCCATAATTCATTTTTTCTCCTCCTTTTTGAATTATCCTTTTTATTCTTTTCCAGTCCCATTCAGTCTTGATATGCACCACCTCCTTTAAAACACAAAAAAGACATATATAGGAATAAACCATACATATGTCTTTTTTAGTTAATAAAATTAAATTAAATAATTATAAAAACAATCACGACAAAATAGTATGGTTTATATTATTCCATACTTTCCACCAATTATTTAAATTAATATTAATTAAATAATTCATATTTTGTCTCCTTGTTGATTGTAGTATAACATAATAATATCAAATATACAATATTATGTTATAATCAAAATATAAGGTAGGAATATAATGAGTGGTTATAATAATTTTGTAGGAAAAATAGCAAGTAATTTGGAAAATAGTAATATGCAAAATTATATGAGAGATTTTGGAAGTTCAACAACTAATGAACATAAAAAAATATTAGATTCTTTTGATAGATATGATTATGATACGTTTGTTGAACTTATTTTTAATACAGTTTTTGATAAATATGGTCATTTTACTGATGGTAAAAGATTAAGAGATCATTATGAAGAAAATATTGAATTATTATCAAATATTTTTTCAAAAACCAATGAAGAATGTTTGGAAGATTCTAACTTTTCTAAAGCACTTAATAATGGAACAGAGTATTCAAGAACTATTGGTAATATTATGAGTTATGTATTATATTATCCAGAGGATCGTTTAGGTCTTGGTAGTGTAACTCGTGAAGTATCTATGGATTTATTATATTTACCAAGTATGAGTGAAGATTCCCCAAATGCTATAAGATTTGATATTAAAGAACAAATGACTGATGATGAATATCCATATATCAACTATAGTATTGATATTTTAGATACTGGTGAAATTATTTATAATCAAGTTTATCAAGTTGAAAAAGAAAGAAGAATCCCTCTTTCTACTAATCCATCTCATCTTAAAGTAAGTGATGGTATAAATATTGTTCGTGATATTTTAGTAAATTTATTTGAAAAATCAGAAATTAAAGAGCCATCTACTCATAAGTAAAAAAGAATGCATGTGCATTCTTTTATTTTGATTGTGATATTAACCAATCTATAATATTAGTTCCATTGTAGAAAGCTTTTTGTGATGAATGAGTAACTCCTTGTAGTGGAAATTGTTTAAGATTAACACCATTTTTTTGTAAATATTCGATTTCTGGTTGATCTTTTTTATATAATGGTTCTTCTGTTCCAAGGAAAACTGCGATTTTTAAATCTTTCATTTTAGAATAATCATGATTAAATGGATAAGAAGGAGATAGGGGAGCAGCTGCTGCTAAGAAACTAGGATAAGCTACAATAAAATCAAATACTGCTTGACCACCTAATGAGTGACCGGACATTGATATTCTATTAGAATCAACATTATATTCTTTTACTACTTTATCAATTAATCCTTTTAAGTCATTAAAACATTCTGTCCATTTTTTAGAAGTAGAGTAACATTGCGGTGCTAAGAAAATAGCTTGTTGCTGAAATTTACCTTGACGCATATTATTTGCAAAAGCACTAGATCCAGCTAAAGTATTATTGATGTCTGATCCAAATTCACCTAGTCCATGTAAGTGAATTACTAATGGATGTTTTTTTGATAAATCAAGATTATCAGGATAATATATTAGATAATTCATTTTTCCATTTTTTAATCGTTTATAGTTATTATTAGAATGAGTTTGATAATTTTGTTCTTTAATAACTGGCCATGTATCATCAATTTTTTTACATTTTATTGTTTCAAAGTTACCGGCTTTATCATAGATAGTTACTGATACATCACTTATTTTTTTATTTATAATATGTTTATTAGTAGTTAAATCTTTAGTTGTATCATTGTATTTATATATGTATTTTGTAATACCATTTTCGTCATTTGCATCAACAATAACTGTTGTATTATTTGTTGTTATAGCATTTTTACAAGATCCTGTTGGTTTTTTCTTATCGATATTATCAATTTTAATATTTTTTTCAAATGTCAAACCATCTGTTCTTTTTATTTTAAATAGATATTCACCATTTGTTTTTATTTTATATTCTGATATTTTATTTTTATTTATATTTCCATTAGGATCTATTATAGAATCAAAAAATTCACCAGTTACTTTAATATTTACTGTAACATCAGTATTAGTTAATTCTTTAGGATTATAATCAATAGTAATATTTAAGTCTTCAATAACTCTAATTGTTCTTGTTGTTTCTGTTTTAACATTTTTACTATTTGTTACTCGATAGGTAATAGTATAGATACCAACAATATTGGTGTTTAGATTACTATCAATAATAACTCTATTTGTTAAATCACCTTCAATAGAATCATGAGCAGTATAACCAGGTTCTTTATATTCACTTCCTTTAATAAGAGTGATTTCTTTATCTCCTTTTAATTTTATTGATAAAATTGAAGTTTCTTGTGGTTTGTTATTTGTCTCTTCATTATTAGTAGGAGTTTTAATATCTCTATTAGTAAAAAGTAATATAATGACACCAATTATTAGAAAAATGAGGATATAAATAATTATATTTAATGATTTATTTTTCATAGGCATTCCTATCTTTACTACAACTAAAGTTTATTAAGATTCCACAATCAGTATAGCCTGCATTTATATAAGCTTTATTTGATGGTATATAATTATAATCAGTATATAATAGGGGAATTAAACCTTCTTCTAATAGTTTATTAGTAATTAAATATATTAGATTTGCTGCATATCCTTTTTTTCTTTCTTCAACTGGTGTATATACATGACTAAGTTTAGCTTGATTATCAGTAATACTATAATTAACCATACTTACAATTTTGCCATAAGGATTTCGTAGTATATAAAATTTATCATCCTTTAAAAAATTATCAACATCTTTTTTTGCTTGTTCTAATGTAATAGGCTCAATACCATTCATTTCGATATTATCTTGATACCAATATTTTTCTAAAGTTAGTCGATCTTCTTCATTTGGTTTTGACAAAATACCATTACATTCTTTAGGTTTAATTGTTTTATAACATATTAAAAACCCCATTTCAAAATAATCTTTTTTATTAATATAAGGAAAATCTCTTTTAATAAGTAAGTCATATAATTCTTTCTTACAAGTGAATTTATCTTTAATATTATCTGTTAAATATAATTTAATAAGTTCTTTAATTTCATCTATTTTCTTATGATCAAAAAGATCTTTGGTCCATATCCAAGTTGGCCATTTTTTAGAACCTCTACAAATTATATAATTTTCTTCATCACTATATAGTTCTAATTCTGGACTTGGTAAATTCTTAAGAATTAAATTGAATTTATATTTATCCTTTTGAAATTCTTTACTATTAAATATTTCATTATTAGGTTGTATTTTTTTATACATATTTTATCACCTAAACCCATTATACCATGAAAAAAAAGTAGCTAGGCTACTTTGATTAACTTAATGGCAGGGGATGTAAGAATCGAACTCACAACAGTGGTTTTGGAGACCATTATTATACCATTTAACTAATCCCCTAAAAAATATATATTTTTTTTGCAACGATTAAATTATAACAAACCCTAAAATACTTGTCAATTAAATGTATTTAATTTATAATTATATTATGTGTGGAGGAGAGTATGGCAAGAAAATCAACAAGTAAAAAAATCAATGTAAAAGAAGCGTTAAAAACACCGAAGAAAAGAAAAGCCACTAAAAGTGTTTCTCCTTCAAAAAAAGTAACTAAAAGCCAAGTTAGTATTCCTAAAAAAGAAATTGAAGAGAAGAAAGTTACTGTAAAGAAAGTTGATGTCTTAAAAGAAGAAGCATCAAAAACAGTTCCTAAGAAGGAAGAATCTAAAGTAGTAGTTAATATTCCTAAAAAGGAAATTGAAGAGAAGAAAGTTACTGTAAAAAAAGTTGATGTTTTAAAAGAAGAAGCATCAAAAACAGTTCCTAAGAAGGAAGAATCTAAAGTAGTTAATATTCCTAAAAAGGAAATTGAAGAAAAGAATACTACTGTAAAAAAAGTTGATGTTTTAAAAGAAGAAGTTTCAAAAAAGAAAGAAGAAAGTAAAGAAGTAACAAAGCCTGTTGAAACAAAGAAAACAACTTCTAAAAAGAAAACTCAACCTGTTAAATATAAAAGAAAAGTAAATCCTCCAAAGAAGAAAGAGGAAGTTAAAAAGGAAGAAGAAAAGAAAAAAGAATTAGAACAAACTGTCGTTCTTCCTAAAAAAGATGTTTCAAATTTAAAATCTAAAATAGAAGAGTTAGAAAAGCAAGAACAAGAGCAAGAAGAGATTAAAAAAGCAAAAGAATTAGAACAAGAAAGAGAACTTGCAAAACAAAGAGAAATTGAAAAAGCTAAAGAACTCAAAAGACAAAAAGAATTAGAAGAAGCAAAACAACAAGAAATTGATAAAAAGGAACAAGAAACATTAAAGATAGATAAAAAAGAATTAGAGAAAATTAAAGATGAAATCTCTAAGAAAACAAATAAAGAGTTAGAAGAAACAAAAGTAATTGATAAATCAAAGCAAGAGACTCTTAAAATAGATAAAAAAGAACTAGAAAAGATTAAAGAAGAAATCTCTAAAAAAGAAGAAAAGAAAGATGAAACTAAAGATAAATCTTTATTTGATGAATTAGAGAAAGAAAAAGAAAAGAAACCTAGTTTCTTTAGTCGATTATTTGCTAAAAAAGAAAAGAAAAAAGTTGATAAACAAAAACAAAAGATTGAAAAAGAAAAAGAAAATTTAGTACAGGCTTTATCAGAAAGAGAATTTAATAAAGTCCCTGAAGCTAAAAAAGGGCCCCTACGTACAAGTGCATATATTAAAGATCGTAAGAAAGCTTATCGAAGAGAGGCTTTAAAGATTACTTTTGTATTTGTTATTATTGATATTATGATTTATTTTATGACTAATTATATTAATTATTTACATTTATTTGATATAATTTGGGTTAATATTGTTTTAAGTTTAGTTTTGCTTATCTTAGTTATCTTCTTTTTCACATATCTTGTGGAAAGAATTTATGGTGAGAAAACTTATAAAAAAATGATTAACAAGAAAAAGAATTTTAAGAACTAGGGGGTGATTTCTATCGAAATCATTGGTTTATCTAGTGATAATATAAGAAAAATATCAGAATATAAAAAAGAAGAAGATTATTTCTTAAATTATCGATTAGAAAGTTTAAAAAAGTTTTATGAAATAAAGGATCCCACTTGGGGTCCTTCTTATAATATTGATTATGATAAGATCATTTATTATAAAAGTGTTGATAGTAACATAACTAATAATTGGAGTAATGTTAATTGTTCTATTAAAGATGAAATTAGTGGTTTAGGTGTTATTGATAGTGAAAAAAAGATGGATGGTTTAGGCGTTCAATATGAAAGTGAAGTAATCTATCATAATATGATTGAAGAACTTGAAAAAAAGAATGTTATTTTTACATCTATTGATGAAGCTATAAAAAAATATCCTGATTTAGTAAAAAAATATTTTGGAACGATAGTAAGTAATAGTGAGAATAAATTTGCAGCTTTAAATGGTTGTGTATTCTCTGGAGGTAGTTTTATTTATATACCACCACATACAACTCTTGATAGACCACTTCAAAGTTATTTTCGAATTAATAGTCGTAATATGGGTCAATTTGAAAGAAGTTTAATTATTGTTGATGATGATAGTAGTCTTCATTATATTGAAGGTTGTACTGCACCTGAATATAGTGATTCTAGTTTACATGCAGCTGTTGTCGAAATATATGTTGGTAAAAATAGTACATGTCGTTATTCAACAATTCAAAATTGGGCAACGAATGTTAATAATTTAGTTACAAAAAGAGCATATGTTTGTGAAAATGGTAAAATGGAATGGATTGATGGCAATATTGGAAGTAATGTTACGATGAAATATCCTTGTTGTATTTTAGCAGGTGATAATTCAAGTGGTACTTGTATTACAATATCAGTTGCAACTAAGAATCAAGAGCAAGATACTGGTGCTAGAATGATACATTTAGGTAAAAATACAAGAAGTAAAATTATTTCTAATTCAATTGCTAAAAATGGTGGTAATGCAACTTATCGTGGTAAAGTTGATATTAAGGAAAGTGCAATTAATTCTGAAAGTTTAGTTAAATGTGATACTTTAATTATTGATGATAAAAGCAAGAGTGATACTTATCCAGTTAATATTAATCGTAATAATAGTAGTAATATTATTCATGAAGCTACAGTAAGTAAGATTAGTGAAGATAATTTATTATATTTAGAAAGCCGAGGCATTGATCGTGAGACCGCTACTAATTTAATAATATTAGGTTTTTTAGATAAATTTAAAAAAGAGTTACCTGTTGAATATGCGGTTGAACTTAATCAATTAATAAAGAAGTTAATATAAATGTAAAGAAATTTATAAAAAAAGGAATTAAACTATGTTTAATTCTTTTTTGTGTTAAAATGAATTTGTGATAGTATGAAGAAAAATAGTTTAAATTTTATAATTGGTATATTAACTGTATTAATTCTTATTGTCGTTGTAATAATGATAATACCATCTAATGGTGGTGGTAATGCCAATCAAGAAAGTCTTATTTTTAAGACAAATAATATTACTGTTGATATAAAAAAAGGTGATTATTTTAAGATTAATTATGAATTAAATAAAGATATTCCTATAACATGGACGAGTAGTAATCCTAAAGTTGCTTCTGTTGTTGATGGTAATGTATCGGCTTTATCACTTGGAAGTACAACGATTATTGGGACTGTTAATTATAATAATAGTGAATCATCAATAAGAAGTATTGTTAAAGTCTATGAGGGTGAAAAAGGCATTAATTTATCCGAAATATCTTTTCCTACAAGTGAACTTGTTATAAGTACAGGAACAGAATATGTTCTTCCTATTACTTATAATCCTCAAGATAGTTATGTTACATCTATTAATTATAATACAGATAATAATGCTAAAATTAGTTTTAATGATAATATAATGCAAGCTAAAGAAGCTGGTGATTGTAATATTAAAGTTACTGTAAATGATAGTGTATATAAAATAATACATGTAATTATTCTTGATGAACAAGTTGAAACAAGATTTGTTAATCCTCTTGAAAAAATAATTATTTCCAAAGGTAAAATGGAACTTGAAATAGATGATAAAGTAAAAATAGATTATCGTATAGAGCCAGTTGATGGTTATATTTATAGTACTAAATGGGAAAGTAGTGATAATCAAGTTGTATCTGTTAATAATGATGGTGAATTATATGGTTTAAAAGAAGGAGAAGCTGAAATAACTTTAACTATTAATGAAAAGTTTATTGGTAAAATTAAAGTTAAAGTAGGTACAAGAATGCAAGATATTAAAATTGATTCTTCTTCTAATTTAACAATGAAAATTGGTGATACATCACAAATTAAGACAACTATTATACCAAGTAATACATCAAATAAGAAGTTAACTTATAAAAGTAGCAATGGTAGTGTAACTGTATCTGATACAGGATTAATTAAAGCAATTAAAAGTGGTAAAGCTGTTGTAACAGTATCTAGTCCTGATGGAAAAATTAATAAAAATATTAATGTTACGGTATTACAAAGAACAGGTGTTATTGGTGGTGAAGGAATATGGGCATACACTGATAGTAAAACGACTACCCCACTAAGAGCTGGTACAAGTTTCTTTGCTAATCTTGCTAATAAAGGAATTGGTTCAATTTCTGGTAATACATATCGTTATGGTGAGTATACATATGATATCGATAGAAGTACTTTATCAAGTAATGGTATTAATGCAATGGTAAGAATTTATTATGCAAGTGGTGTTGATTTAAGCCTTGCTAATACTTTCACTTTTATTGGGGGATCTGGTGAACGTAATTGGGGTAGTTTCTTCTCTGCAATTAATCGTGATCCATCAATGATTAAAACAGGTGGAATTGTTATTCTTATATCTGGAAGAAATGGCTATAGTGCTCGTGAAGCAAAACTTGGAACGGATTTTGTAATAGCTATAACAAAACAAAAAAGTGGAGTTCGTAATGCAATTGGAGGATACTCAATGGGTGGACCTGCTGCAGGTGATGCTTTTGCCTCAGGTGGCTATGATTCTTTATTTGTTGTATGTTCATATTTTAATGGAGTTGCTGAAAAAAATATCAAAAATAAAGAAATATATGTTTATTCACCAAGAGGAGATTCAATGTTAGGTACAACAATTCCTATGTTAAATAAGATGAAGAGTAGTGGTTATAATAATGTTACTATTGTAACTAATAACAACCAATTAATTAATAATTATAGTGATACTATGTTAGTTGTAAACCCTGGTGATGCTCAAGGTTCAGGTCATACTTATAACAATATTGTTAATTCCAATATGTTTGCTTTTGCATGTAAATAAATGTAAAATTTTATTAAAAGAAAAATTGCCCAAAAAGAAATATTTGAATTTAAAGAAAACAAATATTTCTTTTTTTATATAACAAAATCTTTTTTTATTAAATATTTATTAATAAAATGATATTTTGATGCTTTTTGACATCAATTAAACTCCTTATTTATGATGGATTTGAAAGGAGGGAATTGTGTTGAATAATGTAATGTTAGTTGGAAGATTAGCTAATGATATCGAAAAGAAAACTCTTGATAGTGGCAAAGATGTATTAAAGATATCTCTTGCTGTTAATCGTAGTTATAAAAATCCAGATGGATTATATGAAACAGATTTCATTGATTGCATTCTTTGGGATGAATTAGCTAATAACTTATCGGAATATTGCAAGAAAGGTGATGTCATTGGTATTCGAGGAAGACTTCAAGTTTCATCTTATGAAAAAGATGATATTAAGAGAAAAGTAGTTGAAGTAGTGGCTGAAAAGATTACTTTTTTATCTAGCAAACATAAAGATGAAGAAGAATAATTTTCTTCTTTTCTTTTTTTTCTTTTCGTATATAATGTATATATGTCGGAGTTATTAAAATGATCGTTTTATCTTATATTTTATGTTTTATATCGATAATCATAATGTGTTCGATATATTATTATTTATTTGTTATGGGAACAGTTAGTTTCTATGAATTCGCATATCTTATATCACATAATATGGGAGCAGGTGGTTCTTTAACTGTTGTTATTGATACAATTATTCCTTGTTTATGGATTTTTTCATTATTATTGATAACGATAATTGTTTTAGAAAAATATGTATTAAGGGATAAAAAGAGAAAAATTATTTTTTCAATAATCTTTTTTTTACTTAGTATATTTAGTTTATTGAAAACAATTCATTTTGATGAATATGTTATAAATAGTTTTAAAGAAACAAAGATATATGAAGAATATTATGTAGATACTAATAAAGTAAAAGTAGAATTACCTAAAAAGAAAAGAAATTTAATAATAATATATTTAGAAAGTATGGAAGCATCTTTATTTTCTAAAGAAAATGGTGGTGCTTTTGATAAATCAATTATTCCTGAACTTGAAGATATTGCTCTTAATAATAGTAGTTTTTCAAATAGTTCGAAATTAGGTGGAAGTTATACATTAACAAAAACAGCTTTTACAGTTTCATCATTTACAGCATCAACAACAGGTACACCTATTAATGTTAAGTTATTTAAAGGATATAATGATAAAAGACCTTTTATGAAAAATGTAAAGTCTTTAGGTGATATCTTAAGTGAAAATGGCTATAATATTGAATTAATGCAAGGTAGTGAAAAAGAATTCTCAGCGATGGATTTGTATGTTAAATCAAATGGTGACTTTAAAATATTTGATAATAATACAGCGAAAGAAAAAGGACTTGTTCCTAAAAATTATTTTGTTTGGTGGGGAATAGAAGACAAAAAGATTTTAGAGTTTTCAAAAGAAGAAGTATTAAATTTATCAAAAGAATCTGAACCATTTGCTTTTATCTTATTTACGATGGATACACATTTTAAAGATGGTTATTTAGATAAATCTTGTGATGCGCCTTATAAAGAGCATCTTGCCAATTCTTATGCATGTTCATCTAAAATGATTAATGAATATATTGAATGGTTAAAGAAACAAGAGTTTTATGATAATACAACAATTGTTTTAATGGGTGATCATCAAGTTATGCAAGATAGTTTTTATAAAGATCATAAAGATTATACAAGAGTTAACTATAATGCAATTATTAATAGTGTAAATAAATCTAGTCCTAAGAATCGTGAATTTAGTATGTTTGATATGTATCCAACAATTCTTGCAAGTATTGGTGGAACAATTGAAGGTAATAAACTAGGATTTGGTGTTAATCTTTATAGTGATGAAAAAACAATGATTGAGTTATTAGGAAGAGAAATATTTAATAATGAGTTATTAAAACATAGTAATTATTATGATAAGAATATTTTTACTAGTAAGTAATAAGACTAATTATTAGTCTTTTTTTTATTATTATATATATGTTATAATGATTATGATATGGAGATTGTCTATGAATGGAGATATGAATAATTACCAAAACTATAATAATAACTATAATGGAGGCTATAATAATAATTTCAATAATTATAACAATAATAACTATAATCCTCAAAAAACAAATACGGGTTTCTTTAGAAAGTTTTTTCGATTTATTTCGGGACTAGGTATCTTTGCCGTTTTTGTTTTTATTATTATATTTGCCATGGTAAATATGAATGTGATTGAAAATCCTTATGAGAAAAAATTTGAAAATATTTCATTATCACAAAATGAGATTCACTTAAAAAAGAGAACAAATTTTCAATTAAGTGCAGAAATATTTCCTAAAACGGCAAGAAATTCCAAAATTACATATGTTAGTGATAATCCTGATGTTGTAACTATTAATTCAGTTACTGGTTATATGGAAACTAAGAAGAATGGTGTTGCAACAGTAAAAGTTTACTTAGAAAATGACAATAGCATTTATGATGAATGTATTGTTGTTGTATCAGATAATGATTATAAAGCTGAACAAATTGTATTGAATACTAATAATATTAATATTCAAGTAGGTAGTAGTACCAATATTGTTTATCGTATAAAACCACCTCAAACAACTGTTTATTTAATAGAGTATTCATCTAGTGATGATAAAATAGCTTCAGTTGATAGTGAAGGTAAAGTAACAGGTATTTCTAATGGAAGTGCAACAATTACAGTTAAAGATAAAATAACTGGTGTTAAAGAAAGTGTTAATGTAAATGTCTTCAAAAAAGATGAAATTGATAAAGATGATTATAATAATAATGATACTGTTAATAATTCATCTCAAGATGAACAAGACAATAATTCTAATAATAACAGTAATGATGGAAATGTTATTAAAGTAGTTGAGCCAAAAAAAATAGAAGTTGATAATAAAAAGATTTCAATCAATGTTGGTGGTCAACAAAAAATAATTGCTAAAGTATTACCAAATAATGCTAATAAGAGTGTTACATGGAGAATTAATAAACCTGATATTGCTTCAATTGATAATAATGGAGTAGTAACTGGTTTATCTAAAGGAAAAGCAATGGTAACCGTTAAAACAGTAAATGGTATTGAAGAGTTTATAGAAGTTACAGTAACAGATAATTATGTTAGTGTATTAGAATTAAAGATTGATAAGAAAAATTTAAATAATGGAAAAATAAAAGTTGGTGATACTATTGATATTCATTATAATGTTTCACCATCAAATGCTACTAATAAAGGTGTTGAATTAACACAAGATAGTGATTTATTACAAATAAATGGAACTAAGATAACTGCTTTAAAACCTGGTAAAACAACTTTAAGTATTACTTCTAAAGATAATACTGACGCTAGTGATAGTTTTGAATTTAATATTGAAAAAATTGATAAAGTGATTGAAGAAACAGGGTTAGAATTATCCAAAAGTAGTGTTGAAGTTTTTGTTAATCAAAGTGTTAATGTAAAAGCAACAATAACTCCGCCAAATGCTACTTTCCAAGATATTGCATGGGAAAGTGATAATCCTAATATTGCTACTGTTGAAAATGGAAAGATAACTGGTAAAAGTATTGGTTCGACAAATATAAAAGCAATAAGTCTAAATAAAAAAATAACTAAAACAGTTAAAGTAAGAGTAAAAGAAGTTCCTGTAACAGGAGTATCCCTAAATCTAACTAAAGAGACATTGTCTATTGGCGGAACAATTACTCTTATTAAACAAATTGCGCCATCAAATGCTAGTAATCAAAATGTTACATGGAAAAGTGATAACTCGATGGTTGCTAGTGTTGATAGTAGTGGTAAAGTAACTGCTGTTGGTGTTGGTAAAGCTAAAATTACAGTTACAACAAATAATGGTAAAACAGCAACCTGTACAATAACAGTTAGTAATAATAATATTAAATTAACAGGTATTAAAATAGTTAAGAAAGTTGGCCCTGGAACTTTATCAAATAAGGTTTTAAGTGTTAAACAAAGTGAATTAGGTGATAAAGAAGAAATATATTTAGAAGTTGAATATACTCCTTCTAATGCAAGTAATCAAAAAGTTGAGTGGGAAATAATTGATTATGGTTCTTTATCTACTGATAACGCTAAAGTAATAGGTAATGGTGTTATAAAGATTAGTTCATCAGGAACAATAAAAGTTAGAGCTAAGGGTAGTAATAATGTAAATGATACTATTACCATAAATGTTATAAAAGATAAATTTAAGGTAACTTATAATGATAATAATGGTAAGTCTATTGAATCTAAATATTATGTAAAAGGTTCTAAAGTAGGCTCTTTAAGACAAGCTCCAACTATTCAAAATTATAAATTTATTGGTTGGTATGCTGAAAATACAAAAGTATCTGAAAATACTATTGTTAATAATGATATGACATTAAATCCTAAATATGAAGCTACAAACAATAATGGTAATGGTAATAATAACAATAATGATACAAATAAAAAAGCAATATTTAATAGAGAAAGATATATTTTAACAACATGTGGATCAAAAGCAAGTGGAAGTTGTAAAAAGAGTGAAACGATTACTGTAATTGATGAAAAAGGAGATCCAATAAATAATTCATTATTAAAAAGCGAAAATCCGAATATTGTAACTATTTCTTCAAATACTATAACTGCTGTAGGTGCTGGTGAAACAACAATTTATGCTGAATATAATGGTACAAGAATTGGCTCAGCTAAAGTTAAAGTTTATGCTGGTGGAATTTCACTTTATGATAATTCAACATCACAGGATTATATTGTTTATGAAGTAAATGTCTTAGAACTAGGTGCTGATCCTTATGGTGATAGTGATAGCTCAGATAGTATTAAAGAAGCTCTAAATAAAGTTCATAATGGTGAAGTAACTAATTGTGAGATGTCTAGTGCTAAAGGTGGTACAGTTTTTGTTCCAGCAGGATTATATCAAGTTTCTAAAGCGGTTAATGTTTCATGTAATGAGGGTTTGATCGGTGAACTTAAAGAAGGAACGGCTGAAGGAACGGTTTTATTAATGATGAATACAAGTGCTAGAATCTATACTAATATGAATTCAGCGGTTAAGAATATAGCATTCTATTTACCAAATCAAAGTGGTACTTATAGTAGTCATGGTACAATACAAAATGGTGGCAGTGGTGGTGCTGATGTTAATATTGAAAATGTTTATTTTGTCAATTCTAATATTGGTTTAAATTTTTCTGGAAATGCTAATCATTTTGGTCCGAGCGCAATATTATTCTTTAGAAATATTTATGGTGCTCCTGATACAGGAATTGTAAATGATAATAATCTTGATACAATAAGACTTGAAAATATTAGTTTCAAAAAAGATTATCATGCGAAAGGAATTGCAGCAATTAATAAAATGTATAAGAGTAGTCATCCTAATGTATCTAGTAAATATCCAAGTGGTTCTATTAGTGCAAAAGTTGGTATTAATCTTAAGCGTGTTGATTGGTATTATTTAGCTAATATAGATATTCAAGGTTATGGACAAGCTATATCATTAACTAAGAGTTCTGAAGGTAACTCTGAAGGATCTTGTTTTGATTGTAGGGGCTCTAATTTTACAGTTCAATCAGCAAGACATGGAATTTTATCATACGCAAACTTTACAAACTACCAAAATGATGATTCAAGTAATACGGCTCAAGTTTCTATTTCTCATTCAAATATAAGTAATAATTTAACGGTGTCTAGCAATAAAATACCTGCTTCAGCCAGTCGTGTAAAAGTAGGTAATTACAATGTTCAATATCCACCAAGAATTATGGATAACACATCATCATCTGTAAGTGATTATAAAGATTCATCAATAACAAGTGGATATGATGCTGTAAAGAAGGTTAAGAAAGTTAAGCCAAAAGCTAATCTTATTATTGCAACAAGTATTGGTGAGTTACAATCTAAATTAAATAGTGCCTCAAGTTCTGGTGGTGGAGTAGTATACTTAGTATCAGGAAATTATACATTATCTGGAACGATTAATATTCCTAGTAATGTCGAATTAAGAGGTGCGACACCTTGGTTACATGATGTTAACTTCGCAGGATTGACTAGAATTAAGGCAGATGGTAAAAATGCCTTTACAATGCAAAGTAATTCAATGATGAATGGTATTGCTATTGTATATGAAAATGATGAATCAAAAACAGCTATTACGGGAAAAGGAGCTAATATATCAATTATTAATACTGATATTCATGCAGCTGGAGTTGGTATTGATTTTGCATCAAGTAGGTGTGATAACCACTATGTTGATAAATTATTTGGTGTCTTCTTTGGAAGTGGTATTAAAGTTGGTTCTGGTAGTCAAAATGGTATTATTAGAGATGTTCATATGCATACAAATCAATTAGGTGGGGCTAGTACTGCTAAGGGTAAGCGTTCTTGGCAAAAAGAAACAGCATTTGATATTGGATCATCTAGTGGAGAAAAGTTATTTAATAACTTTGTATGGGGATCTAATATTGGAATGAAATTTAATAATGCAACAAATTTCTTTGCTTTACAAAATGGAATTGATATGGCTAATACTTATTCAACCCAAATTATGGGTAGTTCATCAGGTAAATATATTAATAACATGTTAGTAAGTAATCCTGGTAATTGTCAAAATTCAAGATATGTTCATGCAAATAATTCTGGAGCTATTAGATATGTCAATAATATGTTCTGGGGTAATGAAATGTGTAATACCTTAATTGAGTTACATGGTAGTGGTAGTCATACATTCTATGGTGGTATCATTAATGAACATAATAGTAGTTCTGTAAAGAATGTTTTTTATACAGATGCCAATAGTTTAGATATTAATGCTATGATTATCAATGAACAAACAAATAGTATAGTTAATGCTCGTGGTGGTACAGTTAAATTACAAAATACTCTTTGTGGTAACGCTATTTGTACAGAAAATAATATTGTTCGTTAAAAAGGATGATTTTCATCCTTTTTTAATTTATTTGATATATTTTAATTAATCATTATTGACATGATATGGCTAAAATGTTATTATATTTTTAGTCATTTGGAGTGGTACTCAAGAGGCTGAAGAGGCGTCCCTGCTAAGGATGTAGAGTGGGATTACTGCTGCGAGGGTTCAAATCCCTCCCACTCCGCCATTAATGATATGAAGTCACGAAAGTGACTTTTTTCTTTACTTTTTGGACATTTTGTGGTATAATACTAGCGTATTGAAAGGGAGTAGTTCCCATTTATTAATGGTTTACATCTCGTCAACTGGTATTTTATACCCGGGAGTAAAGAATTATATATTCGAACAAGACTTTTACGTAATGTGGGGGTCTTGTTTTTGTCTTCTTAAGACTTCTATATTCGTAGAGGTCTTTTCTTTTCAATATGAAAAATATTTAGAAAGGAAATTGAAGACATAAAATATATTATGGAATACAAAAAAGTTATTCTTAAAAGTTGTCATCAAGATGAGTACCCAGATTTAGAAATTATTTGTCGTGTTTTACAAAAAGAAGAAGTTGGAGGATATTTACAAAATATTCCTGAAGAAAAAAAGTTTATTGGAACAAAAGTTGCTCCAGTAACTGCTAGAAGAGGAGTTGTAGGCGAAACTATTGATACTGTATTAAAAACAGTTATTGATGGACGTGAGTATATCTTATCTGAAGAAAGTGGTGTTGTAAAAGAACGTGATGGTTTAGTTGATATTGTTGTTACAAACGTATCAAGTACATCAAATGAAGAGTATATCGTAAAAGCTGCTAAATTTGCTAAAACTTATATTGATGATGGTAGCGGATATTATACTCCAACTCGTGATCCAAGAGTTTTAACAGAAGCTCCAGAAAACTTAATTATTATGACTCTTTGGGGTAGCGAAGCTATTTGCTTACAAGGTAGTTATATCGTAACTTATAGTGCAGAAGAATGTGATTATAACACTCTTGAACGTGGTGCAAAAGAATCAACTTATGAAGTTACTCCTATTAATGGTAGTGCAAAAGTTTTAAGAAAATAAGTTATTAATGAAAAGAAAAATGATAGATTATCTATCATTTTCTTTTTTTTTGTTTCTTTTGTTTATTAAATAGTGTATAATATCTATGAAAAAGAGGAGAGATTTATGAAAATTTTAGCAGTAAATTGTGGTAGTTCATCACTTAAATTTAAAATGTATGAAATGCCCGAAGAAGAAGTATTAATTTCAGGACTATTTGAACGAATTGGTGATAATGGTTCTAGTTATACAATTAAAGTAAATGGAGAAAAATATAGTAAGGATATTGAACTTCCTACTCATGTAACAGCTTTTGAAATCTTAGTAGATGAATTAAAGAAAAATAAGATTATTAAGAAGTTAAATGAAATTAAAGGAGTAGGCCATCGTATTGTTCAAGGTGGAGCTTATTTTGATAAGACTGTTGTAGCTGATGAAGATGCAGTTGCTAAGATTCAAGAACTTGCTACTTTAGCACCACTTCATAATGCTGCAGCTATTACTGGTATTAATGCAGCAAAAGAAGTTATTCCTGATGCATTACAAACAGTAACATTTGATACAGCATTCCATCAAACAATTGAGCCAGTTAATTATATGTACGCTGTTCCATATGAATGGTATACAGATTACAAAGTAAGAAAATATGGAGCACATGGAACTAGTCATAAATATATTGCATCAAGACTTAATGCTATTTTAGGAAAAACTAATACGAAGTTAATTACTTGTCATATCGGTAGTGGTGCAAGTATTTCAGCTATTGAAGATGGACGTTGTATTGATACATCAATGGGATTAACACCAAATGCAGGACTTATTATGGGTACTCGTTGTGGTGATGTTGATACTTCAATCGTAACTTATATTATGGGTAAGACAGGAATGAGTCCAAAAGAAATGGACACTATTCTAAATAAGAAGAGTGGTTTACTTGGAATATCTGGAGTATCAGGTGATTCTCGTGATATTGAAGAAGGAATAAATAAAGGTGATGATCGTTGCATTTTAGCACAAAAGATGTATGTTCAAAAGATTATTGATTATATTGCAATGTATTATTTTGAACTTGGTGGTGTTGATGCTATTGCTTTCTCAGCAGGCGTTGGTGAAAATTCAATTCGTACAAGAACAGATATTATGGAAGGATTGAAAGTATTAGGTGTAGTACCTGATTATGAAGCTAATAATTGCCGTGGAGAAGAAGTACTTGTTACAACTCCAGAATCAAAAGTACCATGTTATGTTATTCCAACTGATGAAGAGGTTATGATTGCGCGTGACGCATATAATCTTTGTAAATAGATTGGATTAAGATTATGTTTGAAAAGATTTATGAATTAATTACAAAATATGATAATATTGTTATCGCTCATCATATTGGAGTAGATCCTGATGCTATGGCTTCAACTGTAGGCCTAAAGAATAGTATTTTATTAACATTTCCTAATAAGAATGTTAGACTTGCTGGTAGTGGAAGTAATCGTTTTAATTATTTTGGAAAATTAGATCATTCAGAAGAAGTTAAAGAGAATACTTTATTAATAGTATGTGATACTCCTGATATTCGAAGAATAGATGGTGTTGGTGAACTTAGTCAATATAGCGATGTTGTAAAATTAGATCATCATCCTTTCATTGATAAATTTGGTGATTATGAATATATTGATACAACAGCAAGTAGTGCTGCCCAAATTGTTTTAGAACTTATTAATGCAACACCATTATTAATGGATAAAGAAATTGCAAGTCAATTATTTTGGGGAATTGTATCCGATACTAATCGCTTTATGTTTAGTTGTACATCAAGTAAAACCTTCCATTTAGTAGGTGACTTAGTTAGTAAATATGATTTAGATGTTTCAGAACTTTATAAACCATTATATGCAAGACCAATAAGTGAAGTTAGATTAGAAGGATATATTGCATCAAATATGTTTGTTACAGAAAATGGAGTTGCTTATATTAAAATCAGTGATGAAAAACTTAATGAATTTCATACGGATGCAGCTGCTCCTGGTAACATGATTGGAAACTTTAATTATATTGATGAAATAATTGTTTGGGTTTTTATTACAGAAGATATTAAAAATAATAATTATCGTATAAGTATAAGAAGTAGAGGTCCTGTTATTAATAAAATTGCCGAAAAATATAATGGAGGCGGTCACGTTTTTGCAAGTGGTGCTAAGATAACAGATATTAATGATGCTGATAATTTAATCGGTGACTTAGATAATTTGTGTAAAAAATATAATAAAGAACAAAAAGAGGAAAGTGATAGTAATGAAGATTAATACAGCTGAGCTTAGTATTATTGCGACACGTCGTAGTCAATATCCAACTCTTGAATTACCAGAGTTTTTGTTAGTTGGCCGTAGTAATGTTGGTAAAAGTAGTTTTATTAATACAATTTTGAATCGTAATAATTTAGCTCGTGTATCAGCAACACCTGGTAAGACACAAACGCTTAACTTTTATTTAGTAAATAATACATTTTATTTAGTAGATGTTCCTGGATATGGTTATGCTTCCTTAAATCGTGAACAACAAAAAAAATTAGGTTTAATGATTGAAGAATATCTTGCTAAAAGAAAAGAATTAAAAAGAGTTTTTATGATTGTTGATTTTCGTATTAAACCAACAGAAGATGATGTTTTAATGTACCAATACTTAAAATATTATGATATTCCTGTTACTTTAATTCTTTCTAAGGCTGATAAAGTTGGAAGTAGTAAACGTGAAAAAAATATTAAAACAATTTTATCAACAATTGATTTATCTAAAGAAGATAATTATATTGAATTTTCAAATGTTACTAAAAAAGGACGTGATACCGTACTTGATTTAATAGAATATTTGATTAGTGATGATATGGTTGTTGATGAAATAATTGATGATGAAGATGAATCTGAAGACGAAATCATCGAAGATGAAGAAACAATATAGAGTTTATTTATAAACTCTTTTTTTCTTGACTATCAATGTAAATTATTATAAAATTATATTGAAAATAGGAGGTAAATAGATATGGGTTTAGATAGATTCCGTAAAGGTTTATTTGGTGGAGATTCTACTGAAGAAGAGGAAGATGCAAGAGAAAATGAACAACCTGTTGTTCCTGTAGTTCCAACACCAACTCATACTGGCCTAGGTGGTATAGAAAATAATAAAATGATTTTGTTTGAGCCACGTGCTTATTCAGAAAGTCAACAAATTGCAAATTATTTAAAGAGCAATAACGCTGTTATTGTTAATTTGAAAAGAGTAACTCCTGATCAAGCTAAAAGAATTGTTGATTTTATTTCAGGAACTTTATATGCAATTGAAGGTGGTCTTGAAAAACTTGGTGGTGGTATTTTCTTATGTACACCTAAAGATGTACCAGTAGAAGGTAAAATCACTGATGATAATCCTAATAAAGGAAAGGAAAAACCAAAGAAGGAAGACGAAAAGTCTGATGACGAAATGGATTGGTAAAGAATAGTGTAAAACTATTCTTTTTTTCTTTACACTGTTTTAATTTTATATTTACGAATTTCTTGAAAAGAAATATCATTTTATATATAATAAAATTGAATAAAATAGGAGTGTATTAATATGGAGCAAAAAATGACACAAGAAGAAAAATCAGTAGAAACAACTGTTCCTACAATAAGTAGTAATCCAACTTTAGAAGAGACTAAGGATGAGCCAAAAACTAATTTACCAGAAATAAAAGCTAATCCAGCAGTTATTTTAAATAAAGATGTTGCTAGAGTAAAAGATGATATTACAATTATAGATGATGTTCCACCTATTAAAGAAGAACCTAAAAAAGAAAAGGGTTCTTTAGAAAAAGATGTTAAAAAGAAAAATGGTTCATTATGGAAGATTCTTACAATTGTCTTTTTCTTGACAACTCTTCTTATGGCTTTACTTTACTTCACAAAAAAAGAATTATTGACAGTAGTTATTATTGGTAAAGACGATAGTGTTCAAATAAAAAAGGTAGAAAAAGGAAGTAAAATAGCTAGACCTTCTATTAGTGGAGAAGATTTTCAAGGATGGTTTAGTGATAATATACAGTTTAATTTTAATACTAAAATAGAAAAAGATACGGTTATTTTTGCTAAATTTGATGAAAGACCTACTTATACTATTACATTTAATACTGATGGTGGTAATGAAATATCACCAGTCAAAGTTAAAGAAAAAGATAAAGTTAAAATGCCAGCTAATCCAACTAAAAATGGATATTTATTTAATGAATGGACTTTAAATGGAAATTCGTATGATTTCAATACTCCTGTTATGAATAATTTTGAACTTAAAGCTAGTTGGCGAGTTAATGATAATACTGTTATGGTTCATTTTGATACAGAAGGTGGATCTAGTATGTCACCTCAAAAAGTAAAAATTGGTGATGTGTTAAAGAAACCAAAAGATCCTACAAGAAGTGGATATAACTTTAAAGAGTGGCAGTTAAATGGAACAACATTTGATTTTTCTACTAAGTTAGATAAAGATATTACATTAAATGCAACTTGGACAGAGAAGAAGAAAGTAACTATTAATTTTGATTCTAATGGTGGTAGTGTTGTTGCAACTAAAAATGTTTATGAAAATGAAGCGGTTGGATCTCTTCCAAAACCAACGAAATCTGGCTTTGTTTTCTCAAGATGGACATTAAATGGAAGAACATTTGATTCTAAGAGCAAAATATCTAATAATGTTACTGTTAAAGCTGAATGGAAAACGGTTGATGAAGCTAACTATGAAAAAGCCTTATCAGCTATTAAATCAAGTTATGATATAACAAAAAATGGTCAAGTAATTAATGTTACAAGTACAGGATGCACGATAAAACATGATGGAATAAAAACCACTGATAAGAATATTACATTCCATATTACATGTGGAAGTAAGAGTGGAACAAAAACATCTAAGATTAATCTTAAAACGCCAACTTATAAATATTCCGTAACTCCTAGTGGAAATATGGTTAACTCATACGTTACAATTAAAGGAGTTAATAAAGGTACTTTATATAAGAATGGTGAACATATTGGTGATATTGAAAATGGAAAAGCTTTAGTTAACGATTCTGATATCAAAGGAAATCCAACTTTACAACTTAAGATTTCTGGTGATAGTACAACTTATAAAGTAGTTAAGGGGTAATGAATTATGAAGAAGATAAAGTATTTATTAGCCCTCTTCTTTATATTTTCTTTTATTGATGTAGGGGCTAAAACACTTACACAGAAAGAATATGAAGCTTATGGTATTAAAAGAGCTTATGTTGTTTGTGATTATATTTTTGATATAGGAAAACATAATCCTACGCTTAAAGATTTCCTATTATCATCTCAAAGTTGTCAAACAGATAAAGTTTCGATTTTAGAAATAAAAATGTCACAAGATATTAATGGTAATACAACAAGAACTTATCAAGATTTATTAACAGGTACTAAATATGGATCTTTTCCAAATATTAATGCAAGATATATTTATTCAAGTTCAATTGGAAATAATGAACAAAAAAATACAATAGATGAATCAGTTAGTGCTATTAGTCATAGTCTTGCAACAAAGACGGTTTCAAGTGTTATTTATGATAAATTTAATTTAAAAAGAACATATATTGTTGGACCATATATTTTTGATCTTTCAAAACATAATCCAACATTACGTGATCTTATGTTAGCATCCCAATATAGTAAGAAAGAAGCAACTATTGTTGAAGCTAAGACATCTACTAATTTAGAGGGAGTGACTACTAAAACTTATCAAGAATTATTAGGTGGTATAAAATTAACATCATTTCCTCAATTTGAAGGAAGATATATTATGGGAAGTATGATTAATCCTAGTGACCATAATAAAGAAACACGTATTGATATAATAACAGGTGAGTCAATTAATAATGGTTTACCTGATGAAGAAATTCTTATTCAAGATGATAATGATCCAAGAAAAAAAGCTGTTAATTATAATACATCTTGTATGGGATCATTAACGATACCTAAAGTTAAAGATGTTGTAAATGGAGTATGTATTCGTTGGAAAGATAAATCCAAAAACAAAAAGGCTCAATCTAACGATGTAAATACTGGTTTATATACTGTACCAGTATCTAACTATCCTAATGTCGTAAATGGTAATTTAGTTATTGCTGCTCATTCAGGAACGGCTTCTATTTCATATTTCAAAACATTATATAAGTTATCTGTTGGTGATAAAGCAATTGTTAAATTTAATGGTAATAATTATACATATGTTATAAAAAATATATATTATGTACCAAAATCAGGTGTTGTTAAAATAACACGTAATTCTAATAGATCAACTCTAACTTTAATAACTTGTACGAAAAACGATGAATCAAAGCAAACTGTATATATTTTAGAACTACATGATATTGACGGTGTAGAGTATCAATAAAAGCAACTCATGTTGCTTTTTTAATTGAACTTTAATATGTATAATGTTATACTAAAATTAGTATAGAATAGGGTGATAGTATGGAAAATGAGAATAATACTAAAAATATCCGACCAGTTTTTTCATTAGGACTGGGTTTTTTACTTATTTTTGCTGCTATTTGCTTACTTTTATATGATCGTTTTATGTTTGTAAAAGATGAAGTTTTTACAGAAATAAATATGAAATTAGATGAAGAAAAATATAATGATGATTTAGTAGATGGTAATGTTGATGATGAAGAGATTAACGAAAATATTGATGAACCTAGTGAATCTACTAGTAAAAATTCTACAAAGAAAAATTCAACTAGTACTAAGAAAACAAATAATTATCGATATTTAGGTTATTTAACAATTCCTAAAATTAATTTAAAGACCGGTATTCCTTGGAAAAACTCTCCATATAATAATGTTGATTATGGGGTATACACTCTTCCAATGTCTAAATATCCTGATGTTAAAAATGGTAATCTTGTACTTGCATCACACTCTGGTAATGCTAGTATTTCTTATTTTAAAAATCTTTGGAAATTAGCTATTGGTGATACGGCAAATGTGTCTTACAACGGGAAAAAATATAGTTATAAAATTGTTGATATTTATTATGTACCTAAAACTGGTACGATTCAAATACGTCGTGATAATACAAAAACCGTTCTTACATTAATTACATGTACAAAGAATAGTAATACGCAACAAACCGTATATATTCTTGAATTATATGCGATAGATGGAGTTAATTATGGTTAAGTTTATTGGTATTGCATGCTTACATTTATATTTGATATTTATAATGGTTTTAGTATATAATCTTCATAAAAAGAGTAAGATTATTAAAGCTATCTTTGCGGCATTAATTCTTTTATTTGTTGCTTTATTACTTCAATATAATGATTCTGTTTTAGATAGTGTATTATCGCTTATTGTTCGTTATTTATATTTTCCATCATTTGCAACCTTTATGGTAATTATTTTTGGATCATTAGGAATCTTATTTTATAGTATTTTTAATGAAAAATTAACAATTAATACAAGGATTATTAACTTTGTATTTGCAAGTTGGATTGTTATTGTTTATTTAATTTTTGTTCTATTAAGATTAGATGTTACAAGTTATTTAGCTTTATATACTGGAACAAGTCTTATTTGTTTAAGATTTGTTTCTCGTGGTTTTCTTTTATGGATTGTTGTATTAATATCCATAAGATTCTTCCATTATTTTACTAGTTTGAGGTGGAAAAAATGACAGCAAGAAACCTATTAATTAAATTTACGGGGATTTTGTTAGTTGTAATTGGTCTTACTTATTCAATTACATCACTTAATAAATTATTTAGTTATTTATATGGTGATATTAGTGTAAGTAATGGCAATGTTATTTTAATGTCTACAGGAATTATTATCCCTTTATATATTTTTATCTATGGCATCTTTTATTTCGTATATTATGATTCTGATATTACAAGAATTAATAAGAGAATGTTAATTTTATCATTTTTAATTATTATATTTGGAATAATAATAATGATATTTAAACTTAATTATTTTATATTGAATGTATTTGGTATATCACAAATAGTATATTTCTTACATCCTAGTTTTGGCTATTTATCAGTTATTTTAGGAGTATTATCTTCCTTTGTATGTATTAAATATAAATTATAAAAAAGACAATAGTAATATGTCTTTTTTTATGTTAAAATAATTTCGGTGATTTATATGAATCTTGAAATAAATAATTTATTTGTTCATGCTGAAGATAAAAAAATATTAAATGATTTTAATTTAGTTGTAAATGAAGGTGAAATCCATGCTATCATGGGACCTAATGGAACAGGGAAAAGTACTTTATCAAAAGTAATTATTGGTAATGATCATTATGTTATTGATAAAGGTGATATTAAAGTTGATGGTAAGAGTATTAAAGATATGCCTACTTACGAAAGAGCAAGAATGGGAATCTTTTTATGTTTTCAATCTCCTGTTTCTATTGATGGAATTAGCAATAGTGAATTTATAAGAACTGCTATGAATGCTAATACTGATAAACCAGTTGGACTTTATAGTTTTATTAAAGATTTAGAAGCTAATATTGATAGTCTTAAAATGGATAAAGATATGATGCATCGTAGTCTAAATCAAGGTTTTTCTGGTGGTGAAAGAAAGAAAAACGAGATATTACAAATTTTAATGTTAAAACCAAAACTAATTATTTTTGATGAATTAGATTCTGGTCTTGATGTTGATAGTTTAAAAATAGTTTGTGATAATATTAATAAATACTTAGAAGAAAATCCTATGACATCTATTATTTTTATTACGCATTATACAAGAATATTAAATTATGTAAAACCAACCCATGTTCATATGATGAATAATGGAACAATAGTAAAAAGTGGTGACTTTAATTTAGCTCTTGAGATAGAAGAGAAGGGTTATAATGAATAAGTTAGAAGTAATTGATGAAGAAAAAAATATTATTTTAAATAATGATTATTATTTATTAGAAGTTAATAAAGATTTGAAAATACCTTTTGAAGTTAATGGTGATAATAAATTAGTTATTATTGGTAACGATTGTCATTTAAGTTTAACTTTTCTATTTAATAATCAAAATGTTAATACTTTAATGGTTAATTGTATTGGTAAAAATATGTCAATTGATGTTAAAGGATCATTATTTACAGATAGTAAGTTAATATTTAATTATGGTGTATTAGCAAATAAAGATTCTATTAATACATATGATATTTGTCATATCGGTGATAATAGTATTAGTGAAATAAATAATGGTGGTATAAATCTTTCAAATAACAAATTATATTTTAATATTGATGGAAGAGTATATCAAAATCTTACTGGTATAGAATGTAGACAAAATAGTAAAATAATTAATTATGGAAATGGTGATTCTAAAATAATACCTAATTTAATTATTGATACGAATGAAATACTTGCAAGTCATTCTGCCTATATTGGAACAATTGATAAAGAAACAAAATTTTATTTGGAAAGTAGAGGTTTAACTGAAAAAGAAATTAATAATCTTTTTGTTAAATCAATAATTTTAGGTAAAATGATACTTTCTGAAGAAGCAAAAATCTTTAATGAGAAAATAAAAGAATGGTGGTGAAAATATGAATAGAGATGATTTTCCGATACTTTCAAATGATTTAATATATTTTGATAATGGTGCAACAACTTTAAAACCAATTAGTGTTATCGAAAGTAATATTGAATATTATACAAAATATTCTGCAAATGCTCATCGAGGAGACTATGATATCTCACAAAAAGTAGATAGTTTATATGAAGAAACAAGAGATTTAGTTCGTGATTTTATAAATGCTAACGATCGCCGTGAAATAATATTTACAAGTGGAGCAACAGAGTCTTTGAATATGATTGTTTTTGGTTTTATGAAAAATTACCTTCATAAAGGTGATGAAGTATTAATTACGAAATCAGAACATGCTAGTAATGTTCTTCCATGGTATAAATTAAGAGATGAAATAGGTTTTGATATTAAGTTTATTGAACTTGATAATAATATGGTAACACTTGATAATGTAAAAAAAGCGATAACAAGTAATACAAAAGTAATTTCCCTTGCTGAAATAACTAATACCTTTGGTGACTATAGAAATATGGAAGCTATTTGTGAACTTGTTCATCCTATGGGAATACTTGTAGTATGTGATGGATGTCAAAGTGTTCCTCATAAGAAAACTAATGTTATTGAAAGTGGAGTAGACTTTTTAGCGTTTTCTGCTCATAAAATGTTAGGACCAACTGGTATTGGTGTACTTTATGGTAAATATGAATTATTAAATAAGATGGAACCAATTATTCTTGGTGGTGGCATGAATAGCATTTTTGAATGTGATTTAACATATGAGAATAAAGAACTTCCATATAGACTTGAAGCAGGTACCCAAAATATCGCTGGTATCTTAGGTTTTCGAAAGGCCATTAAATATTTAAATGACCTTGGTATGGATAATATTCATAAGTATGAACTTGAACTTCGTAATTATTTTGTTAAAAGATTAAGTGAAGTAAGTGATGTAATTATTTATAATAAAGATATCGAAAGTAATACTATTTTATTTAATTTAAATAATATTTTTTCTCAAGATACAAGTAGATATTTAAATCATTATCACATTTGTGTTAGAGCTGGTAATCATTGTGCTAAAATGGTTAAAGATATTATTGGTATTTCTAATACATGTCGTGTTTCCTTATATTTTTATAATACTAAAGAAGAAGTTGATAAGTTTATTGATGTTATTAAAAATCATGATGATTTAATGAAGGTGATTATTGATGGATAATGATTTAAGAAGAACAATTATTATTGATAATTTTCAAAATCCAACTAATAAAAAAACAATTGAAGATGATTCTTTTGTTTCTGCTAATACTCATAGTGATTCATGTATTGATAATGTAACACTATTTGTTAAGTTCAATGGTGATTTAATTGAAGATGTGTATTTTGATGGGGAAGCTTGTGCAATAACAACATCAGCAACATCTATTATGATTCAAAAACTAATAGGTAAAACAATTGATGAAGCTCTTAATTTAATGGATAATTATTATCATATGTTAGATGAAAAAGAATATGATAAAGATTTACTTGAAGAACTTAATGCATATGATGAAATGTATAAGCAACCAAGTAGAAAGAAATGTGCAATGCTACCTTTTGAAACATTAAAGAAAGCAATCATAAAATATAAAAATGAAATTAATTAAAAAATGAATTTTGATAATTCATTTTTTTTGTGTAAACATAGTGCAATTTTACTTATTTTGAAGATTATATAGATATTATTTGTTATAATTAAAGTATAAATAAAGGTAACAACTTATAAATATGAGGGTGAATTTTATGTTGGATGAAAGTGAAGAAAAAGCTAAAGTAGCAATGATGCAACAAACGATGACTGATATTTTAGATGAAGTTGCTAGTTTAAAAAAGAATACTGACAATACAAAGACCATCTTTAGTGGAAGAGTATCTGATGATTATGTTGTTGAAATGATAAATCATACTATTAAAATTGAAGAAGAAGCTGAGAACTTAGAAAGTGAAATAAATAGCTATAAAGGTATTATCGATAATATTCATCAAGAAGAAGTGGAAGCTATTAATCGTGAAAAAAGAGAAAATGGACAAAACCAAAATGGCAATAATAACAATGATAATAATGAAAATGAAATAGATACTAATAGTGATAATGATAATCCTGATCATCATGAATATCGAAGACCAAAAATTCCATTTAATCGTAATTAGTTAAGGAGTATTTATGCTTAAAGTAAATCCTGAAGATGTTTTAAACAACAATAAATTAATTAGTATTAATATTGATTCAATATTAAGTTTAACTGATGCTTTAGATAGTAAAGCTTCTCAATTAGATTCGAAGATAAAAAGCAAAAAAAGTTTAGATACATCAACATTTAAAAATATGGTTGATGTAGAAATGAAAAAAAAGATTTCTTTTCTTTCGAGGACAGTACATGAATTAATTGAGATAATGGGGGAGTCGACAGATAATATAATTGAATCTACAGATAAAATTTTATCTAGAAATTATTCTAGTGAAGATTATGAATTTTATCTTTTAAAAAATTATGTAGATAAATATAAAAATCAAATTAAAAAAGGACCTTTTGATATTCAATGGCAAAGTGATCTTGATGTTTTCTATGATTTTGTATATAAATCAGGAAATCATTATTACTATGATCCAATATTAATCCAATATAAAGAAATTAGTGACTTTATCGATCGCTTTTATAGAGAAACGGGTTGTGATTTTACTACAACGTTTGATCTTGATGAGAAAAAAATATATTTAGATTTTTTAACAATGTATAAATATGAGGGTGATAATATTTATAATTTTTATGATTCTTATATAACCCTTTTTAATGAAAATACTGTTAAATATTTTAATGAAGTAAAAGCTCAATTGAAGGACAAAGGTTATTTTTCATATGATATAAATGGTAAAAATATATTTTTTGTGTTCAATTTTAAGGATTATGCTGGAACTCCTTATCCAGATACTGCTAAATTATTATATTATTTTGCCCAATTTGATATGATTGATTATCTAAAAGATCAGTGTGCGAATAATAGTTATTATATGGAAAGCATATTAGATGATTTTCAACAAATATGGATGTCTAACTATTGTGTAGATGACACAGATACATTAGCTTATTATGGTGATGGTCAAATAAATGTTATACTAGATAAATTTATTAAAGGATATTTTTCACAACCAACAGGAAAAGATAGTTATTATTCAGCTATTCAACATGAATTTAATCATGCTTTTGATGATTCTTTGGTTGAAGGATATGAAAACTTTTTTTCAAGTCAATCTAGTGTTTGGAATCAATTATATGAGCAAGGAAAAAGTAATAATATATTAGCAAATTTACAAATTCATCAATCACTTGGATATAATAGTGAAACTTATGAAATGGTTGAGTCGACTGAAGGGCGTTCTGTGGCAGTAGGTGAATTCTTTGCTGAAGCGTTAAGAGCATATTTTGATAATCCATCAGGATTAAGAATGGCATGGCCCGAATTATATAACGAAATAGATAATTTAGTAAATAATAGGTGAGTATATGAATAATGAAATAATTAGTAATGTAAAAGATAATCATCGTGTAATAGTTGATAAAATGTCTGATTATCATAAAAGAATTGCAAAATATCGTAAAGAAAAAAAATATGATTCTACTTTTTGTAATTTATATTATAAGGGAAAGATTATTTTTGATAATAAAGAGTATGAAATATATGATTTTTATTTGACTTATAATTTTATTGAAGATGATTCTAAAGTCCGTTTAGTATGTTCTAAAGAAAATTATTCAGATATTTTATTAAAAGAAACTAATAAATATAATTATAAAAGTATTATTCAATTAAGAGAAACATCTATTTTTACAAAAATGATTGAAGAAAATGTGGCAACTATAAATGATAATAAATTAACAATCGTTGATAAGGATAAGTTATTATTTTTAGTAAATAATTGGGATGGAATGGTTCATGATAAGGTTCCAGAAACGGATGCAATAGAAAATAAAAATTGTTTTAAAAAGTAGATAGTGCTTAACTGTCTATTTTTTTATAAAAAAAGGTTATGTAATTAATATACAAATAAAAAGATTTATTCATTTAAATCTTTTTTTATGTTATAATCTATTGTTGAAAAGAGGGATTAGTATGCAATTACCTGATCTAGCGAAAGCAAGAAAAAGAACAAAAGAAGAAGTTAAAATAGATCATTTTAAATTAAAAGATGAATATCAAACATTAGGAAAGAATAAAACTTATTATGTTAAAACATATGGTTGTCAAATGAATGAACATGATAGTGAAAATATATGTGGTTTACTTGATTCATGTGGTTTTACTAAAAATGATGAGATGGAAGAAGCTGATTTAATTATATTAAACACTTGTTCTATAAGAGAAAATGCTCATAATAAAGCTTTTGGTATGTTAGGAAGACTAAAACATTTAAAAGAAAAAAGACCTAATATCATTGTTGCAGTATGTGGTTGTATGGCACAAGAAGAAGTTGTTGTTAAAGAAATTCTTTCTAAATATCGTAATGTTAATTTTATTTTTGGTACGCATAATTTATATGATTTACCAAAACTAATAAAAGATTGTTATGATAATCCTAAGACAAATGTTTGCGTATTATCAGAAGAAGGTAATATTGTTGAAGATCTTCCTGTAAGACGTGTTAATAGTTATAAAGCTTATGTAAATATTATCTATGGTTGTGATAAATTTTGTACTTACTGTATCGTACCTTATACAAGAGGTAAACAAAGAAGTCGAAGAATGGAAGATATCTTATCAGAAGTTCGTAAACTAAAAGAAGATAATTATATGGAAGTAACTCTTTTAGGTCAAAATGTTAATGCTTATGGAAAAGACTTAGATGAAGGTTATGATCTTGCTGATTTACTTTTTGAAGTAAGTAAGATAGGTTTACCTCGTGTTCGATTTATAACAAGTCATCCTTGGGACTTTACTGATCGTATGATTGAAGTTATTAAAAATAATAAAAATATTATGCCTTATATTCATCTACCTCTTCAATCCGGTAGTGATAAAATCTTAAAACTAATGGGTAGACGTTATAATCGTGAATCTTATAAAGAATTATTTAATAAGTTAAAACAAATCCCTGGTGTTAGCATAACAACAGATATTATCGTAGGTTTCCCAGGAGAAACAGAAGATGACTTTAATGATACTTTAGATATGGTTAACTATTGTAAATATGATGGTGCTTTTACTTTTATTTATTCTCCACGGGTTGGAACTCCTGCTGCTAAACTTATGGAAAAAGATAGTTTAACTTTAGAAGAAAAAGAGCAAAGATTATATAAATTAAATGAAATTATTAATAATTATTCTCTAGAATCTAATAAGAAAATGGAAGGTAAAATATATAATGTTTTAGTAGAAGGCGATAGTATTAAAGATAATGAATTATTTGGTTATACTGAAACAAATAAACTTGTTAATTTCACTGGTAAAGGGGATTTAGTTGGTAAAATTGTTCCTGTTAAAATAACTTCTGCTAAGAGTTTTAGTTTAGATGGTGAATTAGTTGAATAATAAAGAAATACTTGATAAAGTTGATGATATTATTAAGAAAATAGAATCTAGCTCTGATTATCAAAAATATCTTAAATTAAAAGAAGATATTAAAAACAATAAAGAATTAGTTTTATTAATTAATGAAGTTCGTCAAATGAATAAAGATTTTGTCCACAAACTTGTGGATAAAAAAGAATTAGATAAAAAGACAGATGAACTTAATAACCATCCTTTATATCGAGAATATTTAAATACTATTGATAGTATTAATAATGAACTTGTTATTATTGAGAATACTATTAATAAATATTTTGATAAAATAATTAATTAAAAATCTATATTTTATAGATTTTTTTTTATTATATAGTAAAATAAATGTAGGTGATAAAAATGAAACTTACGAATGATTATAAAGATTATGAAATATTAGATGCTAGTTGTGGTATGAAACTAGAAAGATGGGATAAATATTATCTACTTAGACCAGATCCATCTATTATTTGGGATAATGGTGATTTAGAAAATAAATATAAAAATCTAATTCATAGTGTATATTATCGTAGCAATAAAGGTGGAGGTCATTGGGAAAATAGAAAGAATCTTCCTAGTAATTGGCAAATAAAATATCATGATTTAGTTTTTAATATTAAACAAATGGGTTTTAAACATACGGGACTTTTTCCAGAACAAGCTTATAATTGGAATTTTATGATGGATAAGATTAGAAATTGTGGTCGTAAAATAAAAGTATTAAATCTTTTTGCATATACAGGAGGAGCAACTGTTGCTTGTATGAAAGCAGGAGCTCATGTAACACATGTTGATTCAAGTCGTGGTATGGTTGATTGGGCTAAAGAGAATGTAAAAAGTAATAATCTAGATGAAAATATGGTTCGTTATATTGTTGATGATGTTATTAAGTTTGTAAGTAGAGAAATTAGAAGAGGCAATAAGTATGATGCTATTATTATGGATCCTCCTGCTTATGGACGTGGTGCAAATGGAGAAGTTTGGGATCTTGAAAACGATTTATATAAACTACTTAATCTTTGTAAGGAAGTACTATCAAATGAACCTTTATTTGTTCTTGTAAATTCTTATTCTGGCTTATCTCCTGTTCTTTTAGATAATTTATTACGTTTAACAATTAATAAAGATAATAATGGATGGATTACTTGTGATGAGATTGGTCTTCCAATAAAAGGTGGACTAGTCTTACCATGTGGTATTTATGGAAGAATTGAATATGAATGATTTAGAAATATTATATGAAGATAATCATGTGATAGTAGTTTTTAAACCAGTGAATATCCTAAGTCAGGGTGATATTACAGGTGATATTGATATGCTTACAATTATCAAGAAATATCTAAAAGAAAAATATCATAAACCAGGTAATGTTTATTTAGGTCTTGTACATAGACTTGATAGAGTAACAAGTGGTGTTATGGTTTTTGCTAAAACAAGTAAAGCAGCAAGTAGATTATCTGATGCTATTAGAAAAAATGAATTAACTAAAGATTATCTTGCTATTGTTCATGGAAAAGTTTCAAGTGGTAGAATGGAAGATCATTTATTAAAGAAAGATGACTTTAGTACCATTGTTTCTAAAGATGGTAAACTTGCTATATTAAATTATCAACTATTAGAGTATAATGAAGATAAAGATATCTCACTAGTTAATGTTCATCTAGAAACAGGACGTCATCATCAAATAAGAGTTCAATTCAAGTCACGTAATCATCCTCTTATTGGTGATAAAAGATATGGAAATGATTCTTATGATAATCTTGGTTTATGTGCTTATCATCTAGAATTTATTCATCCCGTAACAAAAGAATTAAAGAGTTTTACTAGATATCCTAAAGGTGACATTTGGAATTTCAAATGGTTAAAGGAGAAAGTATGAAAAATAAATTATATGTTACTGTAATTTTAGTTTTTGTTTTAACAATTCTTGTAACTGTTTATTCAACAATGCAATTATCTATAAAGAATCATAATGATAAAGAAAACGAAGATGTTATTAGTCTATCTAATGGGTGGGTAGAGAATAATATTACTGATTATAAGTTAACAATTTATGGTTCTTATTATTTATCAACTGATTTAGACAGTGATATATCTCATGATTATTATTGTGAAATAGAGGATTGTGAGTTTATTACTGGTAATGATAATTATGCTTTAATACGAGATAATGGTTATTTAATATATAGTTTATTTGATAATGGAGTTTATTATTTAAGTGACTTTGAATATGAATTAGATGATGTTCAATTTTTAGTTAATAATGGAATTTTATATGGAATGATATATCATAATGAAAATAATGATTTTTATTATTCGTTAGATACTAATAATTATTATTTTGTTGATGATAATATTTTTATTGATGCTAATTCAAAATATGTTATTGATAAAAATGAATTAATTATTCATGAAGATAATTATTATTCTTTAATTAATTATTTAACGATGGAAAGATTAATTGAAGCTTCTAATTTAGAACTTAATTTCTTTGAAGAAGAAAATGATTATTTAATCCTTGCACGTGATTATAAAGATGATATTATTAATGTTTATACTTCTAGTTTAAAAAGTATTAATATACCATCAATAAAGAAAGTAGCTTTATTTAATAATCATATTATATTAACAGATGATAGTAATAAATTTTTTGTTAAAAACTTTAGTAATGAAACTATAATAGTTAGTGATGAATATGATGAAATCTATGATATAATTAGAGGCTTCGTTATTGCTAAACACGATGATAAATTATTAATTATTAATGCATCTAGTGAAGTTTTATATGAAGTAGATCTTAATGGTAGGGAATATGACCATATTAGAAGTGGTTATATTAATGAATCAATTGATTTTGAAGAAGGTATATATTTATATCTTGGTAATGATTTAAATTATCAAGAAATCTATTTTAATCCTGAAACTTTAGAGTTTTATCAAAAAGATGTTTAATTCTTCTTGTAAAAAAGTCTTGCAATTTATTCATTTTATGTTATAATTTTATGAGTAATCCGCTGTTTATGTAATAAACTTTTCATTTAGTTTTTAAATATGATTATGATATAAAGAAAAGGAGATTTAAAATGAACGTAATTGATAAGATTGAAAAAAGTCAAATGAATCCTAATATTCCAGAGTTTCGTGTTGGTGACTTAGTAAGAGTTGATGTTAAGATTATCGAAGGTAAACGTGAAAGAATTCAAGCTTATGAAGGTGTAGTAATTTCTCGTAAAGGTTCAGGATTAAATGAAACTTTTACAGTTAGAAAGACTTCAGCTGGTGTAGGTGTTGAAAGAATTTTCGCTGTTCATTCACCTAAGGTAGCTAGTATTACTGTTGTTCGTCGTGGTAAAGCAAGACGTGCTAAGTTAACATTCTTAAGAAACTTAAAGGGTCAATACAAAATTGAAGAAAGAGCATAAAAGATAAGGATTAACCCTTATCTTTTTTGTAGGTATTTAAAATGAAAATATTTAAAGAAGTAATGAGTTATGTCATTATTATCGCTGTTGTATTATTATTTAAGTATTTTATTATCTCACCTATTAGAGTAAGTGGAGATAGTATGAAACCAACTCTTCGTAATGGAGAATTCATGTTATTAAATGAAATTGGCTATCGCCTTAATGGTGTAAAAAGATTTGATATTGTTGTTATTAATACCAAAGATGAAATCATTATTAAAAGAATAATTGGTTTACCTGGTGAACATATTAAATATCAAGATAATAAGCTTTATATTAATGATAAAGAAGTAGAAGAACCATTTCTTCATGAAATAACCCATAATTATGATATTCATGAATTAAATAGTGAAGTTATTCCTGAAGGACATTATTTTGTTTTAGGAGATAATAGAGGAAATTCTAGTGATTCAAGAATTATTGGTTTCATTAGTGAAGATCAAATAAGAGGTAAGGTTATTAAAAAAGTATTATTTCCATTCTCTAAAATTCGTACTGTAAAATAGTCACTTAGGTGACTTTTTTTGTTATAATAATTTAGAGTGGAGGTTATATGAACGAAATTAAATGTCCAAAGTGTGGTACCGTTTTTCAAATAAATGAAGAAGATTATGAATCAATTAGTAAGCAAATAAGGGATATGGAGTTTAATAAAGAATTATCTCTCCATAAAAAACAATATGAACAAGATAAAGAAAATGCAATTAAACTTTTACAAGCTAATAATGAGAAAGAACTAAGTGAAAAATTAAATAATAAAGATAAAGAAATAAATAATTTAGAAAATGAACTTAAAAATATTACTAGTAAACTTGAAAAAGATTATTTAGAAAAACTAAATAAAAAAGAATTAGAAATAAAAGAATTAACTAATAAAATAGAAGTATCAGAATCTAAAAAAGAACTTGAAATAACGAAAGTTCTAAGTGAAAAAGATAAAGAAATAAATAATCTTAATAATTTATTAGATAGTAATAATAAAGAATATAAATTAAAAGAAAATAGTTTAAAAGAACAATATGAAAATAAACTTAAAGATAAAGATGAACAAATAGCTTATTATAAAGATTTTAAAGCTCGTCAATCTACTAAAATGATAGGTGAATCTCTTGAAGTTCATTGTAATAATGAATTTAATAGATTACGTCCTCTTTTTCCAAATGCATATTTTGATAAAGATAATGAAGTTAAAGAAGGATCTAAAGGAGATTTTATCTTTAGGGACTTTGATGATGATAATAATGAAATTGTGTCTATCATGTTTGAGATGAAGAATGAAAATGATACAACAAGTACAAAACATAAAAATGAAGATTTCTTAAAAGAACTTGATAAAGATCGTAAATTAAAAAATTGTGAATATGCAGTTTTAGTATCTCTTCTTGAGATGGATAATGACTTATATAATGATGGTATTGTTGATGTATCTCATTTATATCCAAAAATGTATGTAATAAGACCGCAATTCTTTATTCCTATTATTACTTTAATTAGAAATATATCTAGTAAAGCTCTTGAATATAAAAAAGAATTAAATATTATTCGTAATCAGAATATTGATATTACTAATTTCGAAAATGATTTAAATTCTTTTAAAGATACATTTGGTCGTAATTGGCGACTTGCTAATGAAAAGTTTACTAAAGCTGTTGAAGAAATTGATAAAACAATTGAACATTTACAAAAAGTTAAAGAGAATTTACTACGTACTGATGATAATTTAAGAATTGCTAATAACAAATTAGATAATCTTACAGTACAAAAATTAACAAGAAATAATGAAACAATGAAAAAGATGTTTGATGAATTAAAAGATTAAAAGAAAAAGATATGAACTATTCAGCGATAGATTTCATATCTTTTTTATATCTTTTAGCTTCTCTTGCAGTAACTTTAACTTTTGTACCATCAGATAGTGTTACATTTTGTAAGTTTAATTTTTGTACATGTCTTGTAGCATTAAGAGCATGACTTCTACGATTACCAAACATAGGTTTCTTACCTGTTGCTTTGCTTGCCATTCTAAATCCCTCCTTTTTGGGCGTCATTCGTTATTAACTTTATCATAATATCCTTTATAAGTCAAACAAAATGGTGGTAAAAGTAGTAAAAAAGTCATATAATTATCTTGGTGATATTATGCAAAGGTATTTTTGTTGTGAACTAAATAATAATAAATTTACTTTATCAAATGATGATAGTTATCATATTATGAAGGTAATGAGAATGAATTTAGGAGATTTAATAGAAATTGTTTATAATAAAGAAACATATCTTTCTAAAATAATATCTTTTAATCCTGTTGTTTGTGAAATAGAAGAAAAACTTGATGAAAATAATGAATTAGATAAAAAAATATATATATGTCAAAGTTTAGTTAATGAACAAAAAATGGATTATATTTTACAAAAAGGAACAGAATTAGGGGCTTTTTCATTTATACCTTTTCTTGCTACTAATAGTGTTATAAAAGATAATGGTAAAAGTGATAAAAAGATAAATAGATGGCAAAAAATAGTTAAAGAAGCAAGTGAACAATCAAAAAGAAATATTATACCTGAAGTTTTAGATTTTCATAATATTAATGATTTAATAAATATTGAATGTGACTTAAAAATAGTATGTTCAACTCGAGAAAAAGTAAATAATATGAAAAATATCATACAGAAGTATCCTAAATGTGATACAATTATGGTAGTGATAGGACCAGAGGGTGGTTTTACCGAAAAAGAAGAAGAAATCTTTAAAAATAATGGATTTATTCTAACTTCATTAGGAAATAGAGTATTAAGAACCGAAACCGCATCTCTTATGGCACTTAGTATGTTTAATTATGAATGGATGGTGTAGTTATGTTTACAACTAGTGAAATAATCTTATTAATTCTTATTGTTAGTATTATATTAATTATTTTTGTTATTTTAACTGTTATTGATATAAAAGATTATTTAAGAAGTAAAAATAAAGTTACTATAGTAACAAAAAATGTTGATAAAGAAACGGTTAAGGATGATGATATTTTATATATTGATAATGAACCAGAATATAAAATTAATACAAAAAATGTAGAAGTAATTGAAGCACCTAAAGAAGTAAAACCAATTTTAGAAGAAAGTGAAATTATTTTTGAAGAAGAAAAAGACTTAGATCCTTTCTTTGAAGAAGAAGAGGTTATTATTCCTACTAAAGATGAAATCATCTATAAAGAGGCAATGACGAAGGAAGAAGCTAAAGAAGAACTTCTAAAAGTTGAAGAAAGACTTCAAGAAGATAAAGATTTATCTTTGCAAGATACAATTACTAACTTTGAAATGGAACAAGAAGAAAACGCTATTATTAGTTTAGATGAACTAATGAAAGTTAGTGATAAATTATATGAAAGTAATGAACCTGTGCAATATGATGATGGTGATGAACCTATTACAATTCAAGAAGTAATTAGAAAATATAACGATGTACAAAATAAAAAAGAAGAAGTATCAGTTGTTAAAGCCTCTGATACTGTACGTGATACAAATAGTGATTTATTTGTTGAGGAAGAAGAAGACTTCTTAACTGATTTAGAAATAGCACATAATAATTTACATCGATAAAAATTGTGTTATAATATGAATAAAAAAAGGAGATTGTTATGATTTTAGATGCATGTACTACTTTTGGTGATTTAGTAGAATTTATTGATAAAACAGTATCAACCCCATTAAAAATTATTGCTGTAATATTATTTTTGATATTTACTAGTTTAGAATATGCTAAAGTTGTTTTTTCAGCAGATGGTTCTTTTAAGAAAGCAAATCAAAATAGTTTAAGAAGATTTTTAGGTTTATTATTATTGTTCTTTTCCCCTAATATTATAAATATGATTTTAGGATGGATAGATATTGCAACATGTAGAATGTAAAAGAATTAATTGATTAATTCTTTTTTTTGGAGGTTTTATGAAAATTAGAGGAATCGCGTTAGGTTGTAAAGTTAATACTTATGAAAATGAATATATTTTAAGTACGTTTTTAGAACATGGTTATGAAATTGTTAATGATAATGCTGATGTTTATGTAATTAATACCTGTAGTGTAACTAATAATAGTGATGCTAAATCTCGTAAAGTAATTAATCGTATTGCAAGAGAAAATCCTAATAGTATTATTGTTGTTATGGGATGTTTTATAGAAGCTAATAAAGATTATGATAATCCTAATATTGATATTATTATTGGTAATAAAGATAAAAATCGTGTATATGAACTTGTAGAAGATTATATAAAGAATAAAGAGAAAAAGAAATTATTGTATGATGACTTTGATAATGACTTTGAAGATATGTTTATTAAAAATATGTCCAGTAGAACACGAGCTTTTGTTAAAATTCAAGATGGTTGTGAAAACTTTTGTAGTTACTGTATAATCCCTTTTACAAGAGGTAAGTGTCGAAGTAAAGATAAAGATACGGTTCTTGATGAAATTAAATGTTTAACCAATAACGGTTATCAAGAAGTTGTTTTAACAGGTATTCATACAGGTCATTATGGAGAAGATAGTGGCGTTACATTTCCATCCCTTTTAAAAGAGATTGTTAAGATTAATAAATTAAAAAGATTACGTATATCATCAATTGAGATAACAGAATTAAATGATGATTTTATTGAGATATTTAAAGATAGTGATATTATTGTTCCTCATTTACATATTCCTCTTCAAGCAGGAAGTAATGAAATATTAAAAGCAATGAATCGTAAGTATGATTTAGATTATTATCGTAATAAAATTAAAGAACTTCGAGATGATAAACCAAATTTATCAATAACAACAGATATTATTGTTGGATTTCCTGGTGAAACTGATGAATTATTTAATGAAACTCTTGAGTTTGCTAAAGAAATTGGATTTAGTAAAATACATGTTTTTCCATATTCAAGGAGACAAGGTACAAAAGCAGATTTGATGCCTAATCAAATTGATGAAAGAATAAAAAAAGAAAGAGTATCAAAATTAATTGAATTAAGTAATGAATTAGAACATAATTATTTAGATCAATTTATCCACAAAAATGTGGAAATTTTGGTAGAAACTATTAAAGATGGTGTATCAACAGGCCACACTGGTAATTATTTAGAAGTAAAAGTTAATAAAGAGTTAGAACATAATAAGATGTATAATGTTACAATAAAGAAAAGAGAAGATAATCATTTAATAGGAGAATTAAAATAATAAGTTAAATCTTATTATTTTTTTTAATGTTTTTTATTATTCAATTACTATCTTTTTTGTGTTAACTAATGGTGTTTACTACAAGAGTTTTTCCTTGAAGAAAATATATATTTATGATACAATATGAAACGTTTTTTAGGGGTTATTATGACTGATGAATTAAAGCAAATAAAGAAAATATATGGCGAAGAAATGATGCATTTATGTCGTGGATTGTTTCCAACAATTTTATTACAAGAAGGATTACTCCTTTCAATATTACGAAATAATATTGCGCCAACTCATCGCTTAGCAACGGATATTATTGAAAATAAATTATTTGATGAATTTAAAAATTATATTAATAGTTTTGTTAATCCTAACGAAGAAAAACTTACTGATACTAATAAAACACCATTTGAACTAATGGATGAAGCAGGTTATGTTTTATATGAATGTAAAAGTGAAGAAGATATCCAAGAATTTGCAAAATATTATAAAGATAGTGAAGTATTGTGTACTATTTATAATGGCGATCGATTAAATAGATGTTATGTCTTTTTTGCGGTTAAAAAGAATGTTAATGAAATAAGAAGAGAAGATTTTAATAATCCTGAAAGAGAAGACGAATATGGAACAAGTGTCATAAGTATTCAATTTTCTCGTGGAGATAGTAATTCATTATCGATTAAGAATAGATATAATCATACAGTTAATAATCCTGATGCAACGTTTAATAATAATTTAGAAAATATAATACCCGGTTTAACTAAGGGCTTTGAAAAGTATTATGGTTTAAATATCACACAAGAAACAAATAGTAATTCTTCATTTTTAACTATAAATTTAAATTATGTGAAAGCAATTGATGGAAGATATTATCGTTTTAATTTAGAAACGAATGGTATGTATTGTTGTGAGAATAATATAATTATCAGACATGGTTATATTAATAATAAATATGCAAATAATCCTGAAAGATATCTTTTAATAGACCATTTTATTGTTGATTTAAAAGAAAAAACAATATTTAGTTACAGTTATTATGTTTTTAATATAAATAGTGATTCTTTTGTTAAAAGTATTACGGATATTGGAAAAATAAGTAGAATAAATGTTATAAAAAAAGGTGAAAATCGTGTAATTACAATTATTTATGAAGATAAAAAGGAAGTAAATATTGGAATAAATAAATATAATGAGATAATTAGTTATGAAAATAATTATGTGAAAAAACTTGGAATTTTCTTTTTGTCTTCTAATAAACAATTGCAAAGTATCTCGATGCCAAATGTAGAAATAATAGAAGATGGATTTCTTTATAATAATCAAAAATTAGAAAGTCTTTCACTGCCAAACTTGATAGAAATAGGAGGCTTTTTAAATGAAAATCTTTTGATTGATAAAGAAGAAATATATAAAGAAATAGAAAAAAGAAAAAGAAAAAAGAAAATGAAAGTTCTATAACAGGAGTAATCCTGTTTTTTTGTAATATTAATATATTTATGATAAAATATAATAAGATAAGATAAGAAGAATATTATGAATGAAGAATTAAAACAAATTAAAAAAATATATGGCGAAGAAATGATGCATTTATGTCGCGATTTATTTCCAACAATTTTGGAAGAACCAGGTAAATTGCTTGAAATATTAAAAAATAATATTGCACCTACTCATCGCTTAGCAACTGACATTTATGAAAATGATTTGAGTGATGAATTTGAAAATTTTATATATAGTTTTTTCGATAATAAAGAAGAAATTGTTGATACTAATAAAACACCATTTGAACTAATGGATGAAGCAGGTTATGTTTTATATGAATGTAAAAGTGAAAAAGATATCCAAAAATTTGCAAAATATTATGAAGATAGTGAAGTATTGTGTACCATTAAAAATGGTGGAAGATTAAAGCGTTGTTATGTCTTTTTTGCTGTTAAAAAGAATGTTGATGAAATAAAAAGAGATGATTTTACTAATCCTAAAAGAGAAGACGAATATGGAACAAGTGTTATAAGTATTCAGTTTTCTCGTGGAGATAGTAATTCATTATCAATTAAGAATAGATATAATCATACAGTTAATAATCCTGATGCAACATTTAATAATAATCTAGAAAATATAATACCAGGTTTAACTAAGAGTTTTGAAAATTATTATGACTTAGATATTAAACAAGAAACAAATAGTAGTATCTCTTTTTTAACTAGTGAATTTGATTATGTAGTAGCTGATGATGGAAGATGTTATCGCTATAATCTTGAAATAGATGGCACTTATTATTGTGAAAATAATATCATTATAACGAATGGTCATGTTATAGATAAATATGCTAAGAATCCAGAAAGATATCTTTTAATAGATCAATTCATTGTTGATTTAAAAGAAAAAACAATATCATTCTATGATGATTATGTTCCTTATGATTCTTTTATAGATAGTATTAATGATATTGGAAAGATAGAAAAAATAAATGTAGTTAAAAAAGGAGATAATAGAGTTATTACATTTGTTAGTGAGGATAAAAAGGAAGTAAATGTTGAAATAAATAAACATAATGAAATTATTGGATATGAAAATAATTATATTGAGGAAGTAAAAGAAGATTTTTTAGCTTATAATAAACAATTAGAGAGTATATCATTACAGAGAGCAAGAATAATTGGTAATTGGTTTTTGTCCAATAACCAAGGGTTAAAAAGTATTTCATTACCAGAAGTAATAACAATTGGTGATGACTTCTTGGAATTTAATAAACAATTAGAAAGTATTTTACTACCAAAGGTACAAATAATAAAAGATAATTTTTTGCGTTCCAATAATAAAATCCAAAGTATTTTATTACCACAAGTGCGAATAATTGGAACGAATTTTCTACGTTTTAATGAAGTTTTAAAAAGTATTTATTTACCAAATGTAATAGAAATAGCTGGTGGTTTCTTAGGAGCTAATAAATTTATCGATTTTATAAAATTTTATCAAGAAATTGCTGAAAGAAAAAAGGAAATAGGAGCTTTAAGGTAATATTATGAGTGAAGAATTAAAACAAATTAAAAAAATATATGGCGAAGAAATGATGCATTTATGTCGCGATTTATTTCCAACAATTTTGGAAGAACCAGGTAAATTGCTTGAAATATTAGTAAATAATTTTGCGCCAACTAAATCATTAGCAAAAGATTTATATGATTCTAATTATAATAATGAGTTTAAAGAGTTTATTTTTTCTATGATTAAAGATGATGAACAGGAAGTTATAGAAACAAATAAAACCCCATTTGAACTAATGGATGAAGCAGGTTATGTTTTATATGAATGTAAAAGTGAAGAAGATATCCAAAGTTTTAGAAAGTACTATAAAGATAATGAAGTATTATGTACTATTAAAAATGGAGGAAGATTAAAACGTTGTCATGTTTTCTTCGCTGTTAAAAAGAATGTTGATGAAATAAGAAGAGAAAGTTTTCTTAATCCTGAAAGAGAAGATGAATATGGAACAAGTGTCATAAGTATTCAATTTTCTCGTGGAGGTAGAAATTCATTATCAATTAAGAATAGATATAATCATACAGTTTTTAATCCAGATGCAACATTTAATAATAATCTAGAAAATATAATACCAGGTTTAACAGAGAGTTTTGAAAAATACTATGGCTTTAATATCGATTTAAGAAATATAAAAAGTAATATAAATAATTATTTTCTATCAAAAATGAAATATGTTTTGGCAAGTGATGGAAAATATTATCGTTTTAATTTAGAAACGAATGGTATATATTATTGTGAAAATAACATTATTATTAAAGATGGTAAAGTTATAAAAGATTATACTAATAATAAAGAAAGATATCTATTAATTGAAAATGCTGTTGTTGATTTACAAGAAAAAACTATTTTTGACCCATTTGCGAATAAAAAAAAGCGAAATAGTTTTATTGATAGTATTAATGATGTTGGTGAAATTAAAAAAATAGATGTAACTAAAAATAATGAAAATAGGCTTATTACTATTAAATATAAAGATGATAAGGAAATAAAAATTGAAATTAATGGTAATAATAGTGTAGTTAGCTATGAAAATAATTATGTTACAACAATAGGAGATGAGTTTTTATTTAATAACAATTCCCTTTTAAGATTATCTTTAAATAATGTTATTAAAACTGGTAAATATTTTTTGTATAATAATTATGTATTACATACAATAGAGATGGATAAGTTGGAAGAAACTGAAAGTCATTTTTTAGAAAAAAACAGAGATTTAACCGAAATATCTTTTCCTAGTTTGAAAATAATTGGAGAATATTTCATCCCTCATAATAGTAATATTAGAAATTTTAAATTGCCAAAAGCTGAAATAATAAAATCTAATTTTTTAGCTGAAGTTAGCAGTATAATGGAAATTATTTTACCTGAAGTTATTGAAATATATGATAACTTTTTACCAAATTTAACTACGGTTGCTGTAATTAATATGCCTAAAGTTAAATCAATTGGTAATAATTTCTTACGTAATGTTATGAGATTTATATTAAGAAAATTATCTCTTCCTAATGTTATAAAAATAGGTTCAGACTTTATGAAGTCTGTCGGAAAAATAGATGAAGTTTATATGCCTAATGCTAAAAAAGTTGGTGAAAGATTTTTACAAAAATGCCGTTCTTTTGCTAAGATATATGCACCTAATTTAAAAAATATTAATACGTCTAATGATATTGGATTTGTTCTTCCTATTAGAAAAAAATAGGAAAAGTTATATAATAAAGAGGTCTATTTTATGAAAAAAGTAATAATTAAAGATATAAATAATTATGATTATGTTTTAGTTGATAAAGATAATAAAAGTTATATTAAAAATATTGAATTTTATAGTAAATATAAACCTAATATAAATGATATTATTTATTTAGATGATGAACTATTAAATGACAATTTATTAGCTTTTGATGAAATTTATGATATTACAAATGTTGATAAAAGAGATATTATTAAAGTAGTTAATGCTAATAATGAATATTATTTTCAAAGAAGATATGGTTAAATCTTCTTTTTTTATAAAAAATTATATATAATATATTTAACGGAGAAGTATATGAAAATAAATAAACAAAGAAAAGATCATTTAAGTTGGGATGAGTATTTTATGGCAATTGCTCAATTATCTAGTATGCGAAGTAAAGATCCAAGTACGCAAGTTGGAGCTTGTATTGTATCAAGTGATAATCGAATATTATCGATTGGTTATAATGGAGCACCTAATGGATTTCCTGATGATGCATTCCCATGGGAAAGAGAAGGGGACTTCCTAAATACTAAATATGCTTATGTTTGTCATGGGGAAATGAATGCGATTCTTAATTATCGTGGAACAAGAAAAGAACTTGAAGGGGCTAAAATATATGTTGATTTATTTCCATGTAATGAATGTGCAAAATTAATAATTCAAAGTGGTATAAAAGAAGTTATCTTCTTACGTGATAAATTTAAAAATAAAGAAGGTATTAAATGTGAAACAGATAGTGTGAAAGCAAGTAAGTCGATGTTTAAACAATGTGGTGTTAAGTGTTCTCATTTAAAAATGGATAAAGAAATAAATATTAAATTAGAAAATGATAAATAGAAATATTTATTATTTTTTTTTACAATGGTATAATTAAAATAGAGGTAGTGTATGAAGAATAAAAAATACTTGTTTTTATTATTAATAATACCAGTTCTAATTATGTTTATAAGTAGATCTTTTTCACTTACTTATAATAGTGCAATTCCAAGTGTTTCATTTGAAAGTACTAGTTATCCAAATCCTGGAACATTTCATATAGATAAAAGTGCTAAATGGACTGGTGTTGGTGAAGCAGAAGTTAACTTTAATGTAACAACCAAAGCAAAGGGTAGAAAAGCAGA
>Ga0247611_10000731_pt1 | contig 64532 bp, 54 predicted proteins | sample 177DNAGHGhighgp2_FD_192422 | JGI IMG/M metagenome (GOLD analysis project Ga0247611, IMG submission 192422) | Sheep rumen microbial communities from Palmerston North, Manawatu-Wanganui, New Zealand - 1770 DNA GHGhigh gp2 | ecosystem: Host-associated > Mammals > Digestive system > Stomach > Rumen... | reverse complement strand
TTTACGCGGTTTTTACAGGCGTAAAATGCTGACTTTTGGACACTGAAAAATATTTTTCTGACAGAGCAGGCTCTACAGTATGTTTGAGGCTGCGTTTTTGGAAAAGGGATTTGACAACGGAAAATTTCTTTTGGACACGGACTAGCTAATGGTGTCCGGTTTGAGGAATGCGGGGGCGTTTGTGGATGTGGGGCGAAACTGTGAGTTTGGGACGCTTTTGGGACACGATCCGGCTGCTGCATTTTTGCTACCGGTGCAGAAGAAAAGCGTAACGAAAGCGTCACATTGAGGGGCTGGATGGGGCAAGGCAAGGCTTATGAGTTGTGGGGTGAAATATTGAGTTGTTGTAGAATGCACATTTTTTGGACTGGGCTACAGGTGGTTGTGGCGGTGGATTTTAGGGCAATGTGAAGAATTTCCGGATTCTGTGACAATTTGTCACGGGGCGAAATTGGGGTTTTGGGACACTTTTGGGACGCTTTTGGGACGCTTGGATGACGATGAGCTGATTCCTGAACTGGGCATTCTACTTTTCCGAAAACCGGGTACCCTACTTTGCCGAAATTACATAATACCGTTCCATTATGTTACATAGCGGGGAAAGCCTGCAGGACTGTCTCTAAGCAAACTTTACCCCATTGCGGCCCGAAGCCGCAATTAAAACGAGGCGTGGAACACGATTGCTATATCTATACCTGGAATAGTGCTTGCACCATGGAAGGTGTAGATATAGCAATGGTGTGAAACTCCTTATTGAATGATTGCCGATGTGTGCGGCGGGACGGGCATGATAAAGCTGGAGATTTGGGGTTGGACAAAAAAGTGGACATTGGGTTTTTGGGGTGAAATTCCTGAGGGTGTAGAATTTGCTGTTTTGAGAATGCGGCCAGAGGGCTTGTGGCGGGAATATTTGAGGGGTTTTGAAGAAATGCTGAAAAATGCTGAAAATGTTAATGGGGTGAAATTGGAGTTTGGGACATTTTGGGGACACGGTTGTTACAATTTGCAACGGGCGTGGAGAGGCTGGTAGCATATTTGTAACGGTGCGCTGCGGGGGCTATCTGCAGTACTGGTGGAGGTAGGCTTGGGGTTTGATGCGGCCGGCGCGGGTGCAGGTGGGTGATGGTACGCAGATAACAGCCCGCGGGATTTGATATATATATTGGTTACGGGCAGACGGGACGAATTGATTGGCCGATATGACGACTGATACTGGTCACCGACACATCATCGATTTCTTTTTCCATATCACCATTGACAAAATAAATGCACCAGGCCATTGATGATTCACGCGTATTCAAAGAACTTGACCAATACCTGCCGTCATAATCAATACCGTAGATGTTTTTACCACCACGACCACCGGCAGCAGGAAGGAATATTGAACGGTCAGTATAACCTGGAATCATACTTGTTACGCGGTATCCATATACACCGTTTTCTTTAGTCCATGTCCATGTGCATTGATTGAATAGCTCCTCCATCTCTGACTTGGTAGGCATACGCCACTTGCCACCCCACAACGCTTTGGCAGCATCATCAGCCGAAACAAGTTCTGTCATCTTATCAGTAACCCCGTCATTACCAAGATTGCTGTCATTACAGTATTTGGTCAAAGTAGAATCTGTGTCTTTACTCCACTTGTAGGTACTCCACCAATAACCATCCGACATATCAGCTTTCCAATGTTCCTGCAGTTCCTCCTGTGCATAACCTGACTCATAGTGCGGCACCGTTTCGCCCCAGGCAAAATAATCACCGTAGTCTTCAGGCTTTTCAGCACCTATGTTGCAAGTTGCCCATTTGACGCTCAGGCCAAGGTCAACAAACTTATGACCATTGGATATGGTCAAAACTTTACATGATGATATGATGAGTGGCAATGAAAGGATTGTCAATAGTGTAATGCCAATCTTTTTCATAAACAATCATTGATTTGGAGGTTCATCTGCAAATATAATCAATAATAATTACTATTTGCAGAAAGGTTGATGGTACGCAGATAACAGCCCGATATTGAGATTTTTTATCTACTTATCTGATTCTTCTACAACATCCAACTTGAATTCGCCATTTAGTATTTCATCAATTGTAGTGATGCCCAAGAACTGGAATTCGGAGATATCTATTGTATCTTTTATTTCTTTTGGTTCACGCAAAGGTATGGGTTTGGGACCATCCGGGACACCGTCATAAAAATCCACAACAGGCAGGTATCCCTCTTGCTTCAGTTTTAGATCAAAGTGTAATTTGTCAATAGGAATGTCAACAGTTTCAAAGCCGGTATAAGTGATATAGAGCCTGTCCTTTGGGTCTACTAAAGGGAATGAGAATTTACCCTCAGAATCAGTTATACCAAAAGCTACGACCTTTTCAGCAGCATCCCTTTCAGACACTCTGACCATCTTCAAAGGTCCATCATTACATGACACAATTCCCGAGATAGTATCACCTGCTATCTGGGCAGACACTGATACAAAAACTGCATTCAAAAGCAAGATTGCTGAAAGTAGAAACAATTTCTTTTTCATATTTCTTTGATTTTTCTGACAAATGTAAGTATTGATAGATTGTCAAAACAACAAATAAGCGCTGCAAAACTGTTGCATTTGAAAATTGAGTTTGCCATTGATAATGGTGCGGGCGGAGCTATAACGGCCTTCCGGAACGGTAAGGGTAATGTGCTTTTTCTTGAGTTTTGTGGATGATGTTGACAGCCAACTGCCATATCAAAAAGCGGCCAACTGTCGCATCAAAAATCGGCCAACTGTTGCATCGGATTTTTGTTGAAATAATTGATTTTCAGAGAGGAATGTATGATTTTTGTTGCAAATTTTACCTTTAAAAATATGTCAGAATATTTAAAACGTATTGCAGACCAGATGCATACTGATAAGTTGGAGTCATCTGGAGCAGTTCTAATAGAAGGGCCAAAGTACTGCGGGAAGACTACATTGGCAAAACAGCAAGCCAAAAGTGCATTGTCTATGGCGGACCCGAATACTCTCAACCAGAATCTTGCTATTGCCCGTACAAATATTTCCAGACTCCTGGCGGGCCAGACGCCCAGGCTTATAGACGAATGGCAAATTGCCCCACAGTTTTGGGATGCTGTAAGGAATGAAGTTGATAACCGTGATGATGACGGGCAGTTTATACTTACCGGCTCAGCAGTTCCTGGTAAAGCCCGTAAGGATGATAGCTGTGCGACAAGAATAATCTGGAGTTTGATGCCGTTGTTCATCTAAGAAACGGATCATACGGACTTGTTGAAATCAAGATTGGCGGTGCAGACCTTATCAATGCCGGCGCCAAGAGTTTAAAGGATCTGTCTGACAAGATTGACACTACCAGGATGAAGAAACCTTCTTTCCTGATGGTACTGACCGGAATAGGAGATTATGCATACAAACGCCCCGAAGACGGCGTGCTGGTTGTACCGGTAGGCTGTCTTAAAGATTAGAGTGTGAGCAGCGGATAAATCCATAGACTCAAAACCATCATCTGTGTTTTGTGCTGAAACAGATGAAATTATCCAACAACATAGAGCTGCAAATGATAGTTTTCTCATAAACAATCGTTTCTTTAATAATTCAATTGATGGGTGGAGCCACCCATTATTCGCATTCCTGACGGGGAGGAAGTTTTCTCACCTGCCGGTTGATTAATCTCCCAGATGACGGCTTTCTTGCCGTATGCGTACCAGTTGCCTTCTTCATCAACTGAGATGTTGGGATTGTTCTTGAGATACTCATATGGGTCTGTGGGCGCTGAAACGCCACCCATGCTTCCTAAAGGAAGACTCATATCAATCCTGTTGGTCTCTGGTTCTGCAATATATATAAATCTCTTATTGTAGATTATGATATATGCCTGGGCCTTGATGAGTTTATCAAGATCCTGTTCTTTGATAGAAAGCTTCCGCAAAAACTCCGCCCTTTGATCCATAGTGAAGCTCAAAGGTGAATCACCGCCAAACAGGTTCTTGTCATTGATGTTTGACAGTAGCATCTTGAGATTACGGTAATTAGTGAAATAGTTAATAAAGTAATCATTGTCACATTCCAACATGTCTGATAGTGTAGCACGAAGGTTTGCTATCTCAAGATTCTGCAGATAGGTGAATCTGAGTGGCTCGTGACAGATGGTACCGGCAAGTGTGACACCGTCATAGTTGAATGCATCTTTGGACAGAGGCGGGAAGATTATCTGGAATGGTGTATCCATATAATCACCATTACGGTCAAAATCCTTATCGGTAGGCACACCGTCATATCGGATGGGCTTGACTTGAGTACCGTCATGCAAAGTGAGCACAAAATCACTGCCTACATAGCCCATAAATGAGCGGGGTTCACGTATCATCATATTGAGATAGATTGTTGTCTCATTGTCAGACAGGTCTATTCTCTCTATTCTCACTTCATCTTTCTGTTGCTCATTGACGTGTGTAGTTTTGAGAAAAGCACCACTCATGACACGTACAGTCCTGATGTTGTCATAATAGGAAAGATCATCTGATACCTGCAGTCCTTTGATTACAGTGGCGTTCACGTCCTTGTTATAGAGATCAACAACTTTTACATCATCTGGAATGGGCTCAAAGTGCATGCTCTGCACGTAGAGTCCGTCATCGGGGCTCCAGAACCAGGCTTTTTCAAAGCCAACCAGACCTTCATATTTGGTCTGCTTGTAATGTTTATCTCCCGCTACAAGTTCCATTGAATTAAATCCTGTCATCCATAAATCTGGTTTTTGATGTGCCTGATATATCACAATCACTTCATCGGGTTTCTTTACAATATAGCTTATATTGAAGTCTTGGGTGTTGGAGTTATAGAATGTCTTGGGATTGGGTATTGTTGTTCCTTGATTCACATATCCCCAACCGACTGCTGTTTCTCTCTTGATTATTACAGAACGAGCTTTCTCGCCCGGATAATCCTTAGACCATTCACTGCCTTGGGGTATGAGAACTATGCTACGCGTTCCTTGCAGCATCTGATTGATTCCACCTGCTCCGCCATTTCCGCCATAGACGTTTCCGGATATCATTGATACCTGGTTGATGCCACGTTGCCATGCAGCCTGTGCCATCTCCTCGGCATCCGTGTATGGCATATCCACGGGATAGATTCCTACGCCGTGACCGTCAAACATGCCAATCCACTTCTTCATCAGCTCTATATCACCGGTAATGGAGAGGTCTTTGATGGGGGATTCATATTTTTCTCCGTTGCCGAATGTGATGCCACCAATCACCTTGCCGTTTGCATCAGTGAACTGATATGATCCGGATTCACGTATCCTGCGGTTCTCGGCCAGCGAATGGGTATTGAGTTCAAAACGGTACTGTCCGTTACCTTCATCATAGATGCGGGCGCAACGGTACTCCGGCATATAGATTTGGTCTAGCATCTCATCATTGTTGGCCACAGATACCTTGATGCCGAGGTCACTGACCTGCTCGGCAAGGGGCTGGGCATCGGCAAGTCCGGCTATATCATACATATAGCGCAAGGTGATGCGCGATATCCCGTTTTTCTTGTTTTGTTTCTTAAGGTAGGCGGGCACAGCGTCCAGTTTCATGTCAACTGGCTGGGCATTGTCAAGCTTGACCTTGGCATTGCCGTTATCAAACACCCAGACTACATGTTTCTGAAACTGTCCGGGAGTGGGATTGTTTTTCTTGCCATAGACCTTGGTTGCGGTGGCAAACAGGAAGAGGCACATTATTACGGGGATGAACAGGGCTCTGAGCCGGTTCCATCCGTTTGATTGAAATTTGTCCATCATATCTATTCTCTTTTTAAGATTTGACTGTTTTAGCCAGTTGGTCATTACCATACCACGGCTGGATGCTACTGCATCTACCAGCATCAGTTTATATTCAGTGTCATCGGCTCCGCTCTCTATAACGGCCTGATCTGCCTCATACTCATGAATAAGCTCAAACTCCTTATGCAGCAGGATGATGACGGGATTGAACCACTGGAGCGCGGTCATGACATCGGCCATAAGCAGGTCTAGTGAATGCCAACGGCTGGCGTGCAGGTTCTCATGTTTCCATATCAGGGCGTTCTCATGCTCAAGCCAGTCACGAGGCATGACTATGAAACGCATCCAGTTAAGTGGCTGGGGAATCAGGTCTGACTCTATTACATCACACCCTTCAAGACGGTTGGCGTAGCGGCCGGTCTTGATGATACGGGCCATTGAAGAGACGGAGATTATTTTCCTTACTATGACCCACAGGAATCCCACCCAGTAAATCACAAACAGAGCTAAGACCAGAAGATCTTCAATGCTGCGTCTTGCAGGCTGCGGATTAGAGACCGCAGCGGGCGTAGCAGTGTTTGTGGTCTGTTGAGAGACAAGTTCATCTGCCGGAGTCTGGGACGACCAGTTTTCGCCTGACGGGATTGACGGCTGTATGGCATTATCATTACCGATAGATTGGGATTCTATGCTTTCAATCCGGGTGGCCGGTAATGGTTTATCAACATATCTGGTAATATGGAAGAAAGGCAAGACAAAGGATATAAGCGCAATGGTTATGAGTACTATACGGTTGAAACGGTGAAATGTTTCACGACCCAACAGCAACCTGTACCCTAAGTAGAATACTGCCAGAAGGACAGCAACCTTAACCTGATATAATAAGAATGCCTCCATATAGATTATTTCTTCTGTTTGATACGTTTTACAAGCTCCTCCAATTCCTCTACAGTGATTTTGTCATCTTTGACAAGCGCAGATACCGCATCTATGTATGAATTCTCATAATAATGGGATATGACACTGCCGATGGATGAGTTCCTGTACTCATCACGGCCGATGATGGCGTGGTACCGATAACCTTTACCCTCTTTCTCATGATCAAGGAAACCGTATGATTCAAGCAAACGGACCTGAGTGGAAATGGTGTTCATGTGAGGACGCGGATAGGGAAACTGCTTGCGTATTTCACTTACTGTTATGGCTCCGTTCTGCCAGAACAGTTCCATAATCTCTTCTTCCTTTTTACTTAGTCTTTTCATATATATCCTTTTTTATATCTTAGTCCTTAAACGACTGAAATCACGGCAAATATACAACTATTTGGAATAGTTGAAAAATATTTTTATGTTTTTTTTCTTAACTTTGCGGGTAAGCTAAGTTTTGGAAAATGAAAAGAACTCTTGCCGTACTGGCTGTAATTGCATTTGCATCATTATGCATCCCTGTTGCCGTACATGGACAGAACACCATAACGGGAACAGTCCTTGATAGCCTGACACAAGAGCCGCTACAATTCGCCACAGTCTATATAAACGGCACTACCAAAGGGACTGTAACCGATGCCGATGGACAAGTTGGCGCATGCCTGCCCGATGATTATAACATAGATTAAGGATCTTGAGAAGGGGAATGCTTGTTTTGCCACAAATTTATTATATTATTGTGGCAGAGTTGGAGTAAAAGGTAGCCTTATTAATAATGGTAAACAAAGGAGGGCTATCCTGTAAAAAAATGATGGCAATTCCGAAAAGTTGTCATTGTAGTCAGTTTTTCGGAGTAAAATAACAAATAAAGACTATTTCTAATTGTGCTTGGTTATGATATAGAAGAATTTGGCACTAAAGTTGGTTATGTTTTAGAAGAAAATGCTACAAAAGTTGGTTATGTTTTAGAAAGAATCTATCTTTGGAGCATCTAAAACGTCGATTGTCATGTTTAAAAGAGAATTGATGACTAAGCTCCGTAACTGGAGAGACAAGAAACACCGCAAACCGCTGGTTCTGCGTGGTGCACGTCAGGTGGGCAAAACCACCCTTGTCGAAGAGTTTGCAAAAGAGTTTGATTACTACATAAGCCTAAATTTGGAGGTAAGTGATGACGCCCAGTTATTCAGGCAATACACAAATGTGCTGGATATATGGCAATATCTGTGCCTGAAAAATCATATTCGCCAGGATAAGGACGCCAAGATTCTGCTTTTCATAGATGAGATCCAGGAAGAGGCAAAGGCGGTGGGTATGCTCCGCTATTTCTATGAGAAACTTAAATGGGTGTATGTAATAGCTGCCGGAAGCAGACTGCAGTCTCTTGTAAAACAGCGTGTGTCATTTCCCGTGGGCCGAGTGGAATACATGAATCTGCGCCCGTTCTCTTTTACCGAATACGTTAACGCCATTCATGGACAACAGTGGGTTGAAATGATAAAGACACTGTCTGTCCCGGAAACGATGCATGACGAGCTGATGCGCGCATTCAACCGCTACGCTTTAATAGGCGGAATGCCTGAGGCTATATCTGTATATGCCGATACAGGTGATCTGGAAGCTTTATCGCCCATTTATGATTCACTGCTTAAGGGTTACAATGAGGATATAGAGAAGTACGCAAAGAATCAGGAACAGGCCAAGATTCTGAGTCACATAGCCAACTCAGTTTGGGGCGAGGCAGCATCGACCATAACGTTTGCCAAGTTTGGTGATAGCAGTTATAACTCCACCCAGATTCATGACGGCATGAATATTCTGGAAAGGGCGTTCCTGCTGGATCTGGACTACCCCGTTACTGCTACAAAAGCTCCAGCCAAGCCTAACAAGCGTCGCAGTCCCAAACTGATTGTAGTTGACTCCGGGCTTATGAATTTCTTTGCCCACATACAACTGGAATATCTGCAAAATGAAGATTTATTAGACACTTGGCGTGGACGTGCTGCGGAACAGATTGTAGCACAGGAACTGCGTGTAGTGCTGGATGACCTGTACAGGGACAAGCAGTATTTCTGGGCGCGCGACAAGAAAGGCACCAAGGCCGAGGTGGATTATATTTGGCAACACGATACCCATGTGATTCCAATTGAGGTAAAAGCCGGAAACAACTCTCATTTACGATCCCTGCATTCATATGTAAACATAAGTAAACAACACGTTACGGCCGTACGGATATGGAGTGGCAATTTCTTTATTCAGGAAGCAGAAACACCTGCTCCGGATAATCACCCCTACACTCTTATCAATGTGCCTTTCTACTATGCCGGACAGATAGCCACAATACTAAAACAAGTGTTGGAAAGCAAATAACTCCACAAAAAAGGTCCCACATGCTCCACATCTATATGGACTACGACACCCTGAACAGGAGTCTGTGGCTGTTGGGCACCCATCGAGACGCAGAGTGATATCAGCATGGATGTCAATGCATGCAATTGAACTCTTCTTCTCATAAACAATTATTTGGCCAGTAGGTATTCTTTGTCCAATTTGCCTTCTTTTTTGAGCTGTCTATACATATTACGACTTAAAACATCCAATACACCGTTAGCTCCTTTCATTCCCCATATTGATGTGGCATGATTTCCTTTCAGTATCATATATGCTTTAACCTGCCTGGGTTTTACATTCAGGATTGATGCCAGTTCTTTCCTGGAGAATGTTTGCTTGTCTACATCTATTCCAGCCAATGTTTCAGGATCAATATCAACAATCGTACGATCCAACACTATCAAAAGGGGTATTTCATCAAGATTTGTTATGAGACTCATCGGCTGTCCGGTAGTCGGATCAGAGAATGTTACATTCAGATCACCTGAATTATTTGTCAAATCTTCTATTCTTGAAACAAGTTCACGGCGCTCCTTATTGCTGTAACGTGTTTTAGACTCCAGGAGCATTTTTTCAACATCAAAACTTTCTTCTGTAAAAGCGTTTTCTTCAAACAGATTGTCTATGAAAGCATTGTTTTCATCTATCTGATACTGAATAATGTCATAGTAAAAAGAGGGGATTCCCCTAGATTTAAGAACTATTCTTGGAGCCGACAATTTCATATGGTTATCCTGAACTGTAACGTATGAATTCATAAAGTCTCCCACTCTCAGTTGCAAATCAAGCTGCTCTACGGTACGTAGTGAATCAGGTGTAAGCATATAAGACTTAGACAACAATTCCTGATACTCTTTCTTTGAATCATATACCTCATCATCATAGTATTTAATGACTCTGGTCATAACCTCTGAAATGGGTGTAGCATCGGGATAAATGTCACGCATTCTTTTTATCCAGTTTCCATGCGAATCATATTCATAAGTATAATTCTGTTTCAGCTGACCATTACTGTCTATTACATACATCAGTGAATTCAGCAGATCTCCTTTATCATTATGTGAATATAGTGTTCTGGTGGTCATATCATCAGTTATTCTGATAATCTCTGATGTATTATGAGTTCCTGGAGCGTATTTATAAATAATTGTCCATTGCGGTTCGCCCGGTTTTCCGTGAAACTCAGGTATGCTGTCAAAACCGCCGTCTGGCTGATATGCCACGGGGCCTATATGACCCTCTTCAGTCTCAATGTAATATGGGAGTCCTCTGTCATTGTACTCTATTATCTGTTGCTTTTCAACTGTACCCGTTTCAGTAGTCATATAAGGATATTTGTGTATCAAACGGTTTCCGTCAGGGACAAATACATGTCTGACAACTGTACCGTCAAAAAACTTTATTGATATTGCCGATACATCCTTAATAAGCCTGGTATCCATCAGGGTCAAGATTTCGCCCCTGTTTGGGGTACCCATACAAACCGGCACATACTTGCCGTGGTGGCCATACTCAATGTTTATCAATGCCACGTCGGCTGTAGTGGTTCTTCTTGATACAAGGCGGCCCATTTCATCATAATCATAATGTTCGACACCGTTATATCTAATTACGGTAACATGTGGTGCGTATTCCTGGCTAACCCAATTGAGATGTTCAACTTGCATGCCGTTTTCATTAAATGTGGTTGTGCTACCCTGAACATCCCTGTCATTGACTTCAATTGATTTAATACCGGGAGTGACATCGGTGTAACTGTCCCAATATATGGTTTCATCATCAAATACGGTATTGGCCATCAGGCTTAATGAAACTAGTATCACTACAGGGAGATAAACAAGCTTGACCAGGTTTACCTTACGTGATAGTTTGCGGTTCATCATCTTGATTCTTGTGCGCAGATAACTTTCGCCCAATCCGTTTACAAGCGGAATGGACAAGCCACCGGTTGCTATGCTGAGCAAACTTTTCTCATACTCCACTTTGTCAAGACCGGACTCAAGGACCGATGCATCGGCCTCAAACTCCTGTACGCAACACAAATCGTGTCTAAGAAGCCAAACTGCCGGGTTGAACCACTGGAATGCAGAAAGTATGTCTGTGGCCAACAGTTCTGCAGAATGATGATGTGATACATGGGATTGTTCGTGGCGTACAACAGATGATGTCCATGAGAGATTTGCCTGACTCTCCGGAAGGACTATGCTTCTCATCCAGCTGAAGGGGCGGACATTATCCTTTGATATTACTATTTTGCAACCGTCCCTTTTGATTGATACCTGTCCACGACGGATTATACGCAATACTTTTTGTACTGACAGAAGTCTTAATGCTATCAGGATCACTACTCCCAATGCATAGATAACAGCTGTTATTGCTATCCAGTCTATTTGCCTATGTTTGGCACCGGTCGTTGTTACTGACTGCAGCTGTGGCTGCATCTGGACTTGTGATGGCTGCAATGCGGGTTGAGCCTGCTGGTTGTCTTGCGCTGCGGGAACAGTGACAGGTGTTTGGACAACTTCCATTTCGCGGTTCTCAGCTAAGGCTATGGGCTTATGGATTGTAATTACGCAGAACGGCAGAATGTAAGAGATAAACAGCGATGACACAAGGACTATGCGTGCCATACGGTGGAAAGTGTCACGCCTAAGGAAAATATGGTACAGCAAGACAAACGCTGCCGTAAGCAATGCCACCTTTAGTATGTATATTATGTATATAAGGAACGCGCTCATGACTGTTGCTGTTTCTTGATTTCTTTGATTATCTGTTCAAGTTCCTCAACCGACAATTTCTCATCCTTTACGAATGACATCACTACGCTTGAGTAAGAGCTGCTGAAAAACTCATCGACTATGCCGTTTATACCGGACTTGCTGTACTGCTCCCTGTCAACTATTGCATAATACTGATAGTTGGTGCCATGGGCGTTGTGGCTGATGAAGCCGTCGGCCTGGAGTGTGCGCACCTGGTTGGACAAAGTTCCGAACGATGGTTTGGGGTCTGGATAGTGCTCCTGCAACTCGCGAATGAACATGGGCCCGTAGGTCCAATAATAGTCCATAATGACTCTCTCCTTCTTAGTTAGCCTTCTCATAAATATAGCGTTTAATTGTTGTCAGCGAATTAATTTCGCTACAAAGAAAAAGGAAAAAAATCGTTCAGCAAATTTTTTTCGCTGAAAAATAAAGAAATATTATTCTTCTAAGAGTTTTTACTTAACTTCGCGGATGTGCTTTTTTTGAAAAAATGAAAAGAACTCTTGCCGTATTGGCTGTAATTGCGTTTGCATCATTATGCATCCCTGTTGCCGTACATGGACAGAACACCATAACGGGAACAGTCCTTGACAGCCTGACACAAGAGCCGCTACAATTCGCCACAGTCTATATAAACGGCACTACCAAGGGGACTGTTACCGATGCCGATGGACATTTTGAACTGAAAGATGTTTCATACCCGGCTACCGTGGTATTCAGTTTTGTAGGCTATAAGCCCCAAGCACACGATATAGTCCGTAATCCCGGCCATTTGTCTATTGAACTAAAGCCAAACATTGATTTGCCCGAGGTTGTGATAACAAACAAGAAAGTGAAAAGGAAAGACCTGACTTATTTCAAAAGCATGTTTCTGGGCGATGACCGATGGGGACGGCACGCAACCATCAGGAATGAGAATGTCATTATGATTGAGAACACCTATTACACCAGGAAAGTTGCTGTCAATGATATAGGATATGAGGTTGATGAAAAGGTGTCTGTTTTCAATGCATGGGCTAGTGAACCCTTAATCATAGATTTGCCTTTATTGGGATATGTGTTATATGTGGATTTGGTTTATTTCACTGTTGAACACATTGGCGGTAATACGCTATGTGATATGCTTGGCTATTTTTACTACAAGCCCTACACTATAGGAAAAGAATCAAAGCTTGTAAGTTTTGAGAAGAACCGCAGGCAGGCTTATTATAATTCAAGCCAGCATTTCCTGAGGTCTGTATATGAAAACCGTCTGGAAGAGAACGGCTACATATTGGCTATGGCTGATAACAGTACAATAATACGGCTTGATATTATAAAGTACAACCCAATAGGCATTGAAAAATATTCGGACATAATCGAAGACAGTATTATGCAGATACATGGCCTGAAAGACAAAAGACTGAAAATACTATACTATCACAAGTATGACGGCACACCTTTGAATCTGAAAAAAAACAAGACAACCCTATATCCTTTTTCCGAGTCCGGGATTGCTTTCATGAAAGATACCTGCGTTTTCTATAAAGATGGCATTGTCATTGACAACAATATACGGTTTATGGGTGAGATGTCTGAAAAGAGAGTCGGCGCATGCCTGCCCGATGATTATAACATAGACAATGATTGAATGACGCAAAGCGACACTTTACTAAGACTGTCAGTTTTCCACATATGAACTATTTCTCTAAACGCCTGATTTCTCTACGTAACTTTGCTCGTTGTCCAAACTTCCACCATTCCGGATCCGGACCGAACACTATAGGATGAGGTGGTGCTGAACCCATAAGTGTATCATTAGAGATTACTTCAGTATCAGGAACATTTACTCCAGATAGTAATCTTTTGAATTGATGATACTGCCCGTTCCAGAGAGGGTCCGGGATTTCATCTGCCCATATCTTTGCTGACTTGCCCGGCATGAGCGCCTTGATTATTGTTCCGTCAAAAAAGACAATGAACTGTCCATTTAACAATCCGGGATGATTATCAGGCTGTTCGCTGACAGCATTGTCTATTGTGTTACGGGCAGACTCGGCCAGTTCCAGAGCCTGCTCTACGGTTACCAGAAGAGTATCGGTTGAGATTTCATGATAGCGTTGGCTGTTGACCTTATAGTATCTCAATACAACATGATAATTGTCTGAGTCTTTGATAAGGAACAGACCGTATTCCCTGAATCCGTTTGGCTGTATTGTGTAACCGCAGATATAGTTCTCCGGCACAATGGGAAGCAGATTCTTTTGATAATCACAGACAATGAAACCGTCCGAGGGATCATACGCGGGTATCATCTTAACCTCTTTGCGCTGGATTGTATCACCTGCATAAGGTTGTTCCTGTGCAGATGCAATGTCAGCAGCTGTTGGAAAGAGGAGCATGAGCAACACTATGACTAATGGCTTTTTCATATCTTTATGTTCTTTGTTTGGAGACAAAAATATGTTATGCCAGGAATCCTGTCAAAGATTTAGCGTTGCAAACGCGTTGCATTTGTGAGACAGTTTGAAACTGTTATGAAGTATTGGTAACTATGGTATATGGTAAAGTACCACATTAATGTTCCGCCAAAGTTTGAAAAAAAAGCAAAGTTTGGCGGAACATTCAAAGAAACAATTTATCTTTGCAAAAAAGGAAAAAGTATGGATAGAATCATTGGTAGGGATGCCGAACTGGCAAAACTGGCTAGATACGACCAAAGCGGAAAAGCAGAATTCATTGCTCTTTATGGCCGTCGTCGTGTAGGCAAGACATCACTTATACGCTACTACTTTAAGGATAAGTTTGACTTCTTTGCCAGCGGTGTACTGGAAGGAGACAAAGAAGACCAAAAGAACGCATTCCTTTCTGCCCTAATCAAATATGGTTATGACGGGCCACAGCCAAAGAACTGGAACGAGGCTTTCAATGCGCTGGGTAGCATCATAAAAAAATGCAAGCGCAAAAAACGTTGCGTTGTGTTCATTGATGAAATATCATGTTTTGACTATGAGTACTCCAACTTTGTAAAGGAGTTAGGTATATTCTGGAATGACATAGCCGTATGGTATGACAATATTTTCCTTGTGATATGCGGTTCGGCAACATCATGGATGATACGCAATGTGATTGACAACCGCGGAGGCCTGCACCGCCGGGCGACCCATGAGATGCACCTGCGCCCATTCAGTCTGTACCAGTCAGAGATGTATTTCAAGGCAAGGCACTTTAAGTGGGACCGCATGACTATTCTGCAGTTGTATGCTGCAATGGGAGGCGTTCCCTACTACTTCTCATTACTTGACCCCACGAGGAGCGCGGCCGAGAATATTGACATGCTTTTCTTCTCGACCGATGCCGAATTCAAGAACGAGTTCAGACGTTTGTATAAATCACTGTTCCGAAATCCTGAAAAATATACGGATATAATCAAACTGCTTGCAGTAAGCCGCGAGGGGATGACACGGAAAGAGATCGCAAGCGCTCTGAAAATGAGTTCGGGAGAAGACCTTACCAATATGCTGAAGGATCTTGTATATTGTGACCTTATTAGTCATAACAGTGTTTGTGGTAAAAAGAATTCCGGTATATACCGCCTGGTGGATTTCTTTACAATATTCTATCTGACATTCTGCAACACAACCGTAACTGACCGTGCCTATTGGCGTCACACATTGAACACTCCAACACAGAACACTTGGTACGGACTGGCATTTGAGAGAATCTGCATGTTTCATATATGGGAAATCATTCAGTCACTTAGGCTGGACACTATGCTTACCAAATACTATTCATGGCGCAACAAGCCCGGTAAGCCAGCAGGTCAGATTGACATGATTATAGAAAGAGCTGACGGAATAACTGACATCTGCGAGATGAAGTATTCACGGTACGAATACACACAGGATGCCGATGAGAGTAAAAAGCTGGAACGCAGGATACAGGCCTTTCAAAGCGAATACAAGGATCACAAATCAATCCGAACTGTATTGGTTACGACCAAAGGGTTGACGCAAGGAGAGCATAGTGACGACTTTGCCAAAGTACTGACTCTTAAAGATTTATTTGTAGAGAACACAGAGGAGTATTAAGCCAAACTTGCTAATTTTTGCCAACTTTGGCGGAACTTACTATATTGATCAATTCAGTATCTTAAACAGAAGGTATTATTCCGATAGTTTGTGGGTTACGCTGAAAAAATAAGTACCGATTTAGTACCGTTAAAAAAACAAAAGTGGCCCACAGATACCTGTAGGCCATTTTTTAGTGGAGCATACGAGACTAATTTGGGATATTAGGGGGTATTATGTGATATTGTTATATTATTGATAATGTGACTTCTGAGACAGATTGGTGTTCCTGTTTATTCCTGATTATTTCATAGTTTTAGGAAGATTTTAGGAAGGTGTCCCATTGAGGTTAGGAATAATGTATTATCTTTGCCATAGGTATTTAAAACACATTTTTTATGTCTACAATTTATTACATTGGCCCGGTCCTTAAGGACGGAAATGCGGGTATTTTTATCAGAGTTCAGAACAAAGAGCCTAAAATTGACATTAAAAAGAAGACTGGGCTTAGTGTCAATCCTCGTGTTTGGGATAAGAGAAACTCCAAGACTTTCTGGGATAAGTACAAGGGAAACACTGAGATTGAGAAGTTGTTTGAGCAGCTGAAGAATATACGCAACAGCGTGGAGGGTCAGCTGGCTTTGGGTAAGGCACTGAAGAGTGAGGATGTGCAGAAGTTGATTGAGGATGTCATTTACAAGGAGGCGAAAGAGGAGGAGCAGCGCAGGAAGGAGGAGCTGCTGCGGATGAAGCTGGAGGCGGAGAAGATGACTCTGGTTAAGTACTTCCAGAAGTTTTATGATGATGCGGAATCAGGGAGGCGGGTTACTGTTAAGGGAACCCGGTACACTCATGGGTCTCTTACCAGCATCAAGCAGGCTCTGAATCATTTTCTGGATTTTGAGGGGTCTCTTAAGAAGAAGCATGATTTTAATGATGTGAACATGGACTTCTACAATGATTATATGACCTACCTCAATAATCATAACTACAGACTTAATACTATCGGCAAGAATATATGCTGGCTGAAGGCGGTCATGTCCATGGCGGAGACCGAAGGGTATCATCACAGTGCTATATATAAGGATAAGAGGTTCAAGGATACCAGAGTGGAGGCTGACTCCATTTATCTGACCAAGGAGGATCTGGATGCCATACGGGATGTGGACCTTAGCGGTGAGCAGCCGGGTTATACGCTGGCCAGAGATATTTTCCTGATTGGCGTTTGGACGGCGCAGCGCGTCTCTGATTATAACAACCTGGATAGCAAGAATGTCAAGGAGTATAATGTGAGGACTATTGAGGATGTGGATGACCCTGACAACCCCGGCAAGACTAAGGCTATTGTTGTGGAGAAGACTAAGAAGGTGATTGAGATTGTGCAGAAGAAGACGGGTGCGAAGGTCTATATTCCCTGTTCCTCGGAGCTGCTGCAGATTCTTGAGAAGTATGATTTCAATGTGCCTCACCTTTCGGACCAGAAGGTGAATGACTATATAAAGGAGGTGGCTAAGATGGCCAAGCTTGAGGATGAGATTCGTGTGGAGTATGTGAAGGGTGGCCAGAAGCATGTGGATTTTGTTCCGAAGTGGAAGATGGTGCACACCCATACTGCCAGGCGCACGGGTGCCACGCTGATGTATCTTTCGGGGATGGATATTTACGATATTATGAAGATTACGGGCCACACTACCCCGCTTACGCTTAAACGCTATATCAAGGCTGAGGAGCTGGAGGTGGTGCAGAAGATGGTCCAGCAATATGACTACTTTGATTAGTAGCAGGTGTTGATTGGCGGGCCATGTGGGCCCTTATACGATTAGTCCTTTTTACTATATACCTATTTTAATTGAAAGAGATGAACAGTATTAATGCTGCCGTTACGGAGATAGATGTATTGACCTCAGCCGCCGCTGGTGCGATGGCTGAGGTCTCTGACGCTATTGGGCGTGATGGTTTGGAGAGTGAGGATACCGGGGAGCTGAGGCACCTGGTGGAGTTTGTCATTGTGAAGACCGGTGAGATTAAGGAGCTGCTGACGCGGACTCTGGACAGCATTCTGGCGGAATGGAACGGGATAACCGGGAACGGGATGCTGGAGGGGAAGGTTCGCGAGTATCTGAAGCTGGGGATGGAGTTTCTGGAGAAAGCTGACGCATTTGACGTTAAGGTTGCTGATTGCCGGTATGACCTGAGTGCGCTGGTTGGTGAGAGCTGGTTTGCACGGGAGCTGCTTACGGTGATGTGTGACTGGAGGAAGAGTGTGGAGCCGGTGTTGGAGGCTCTGGAGAAAAACGGCGGAGTTGAGCATGGGTTGGTGGATCCTTTTGAGACGGCGGTGAGGAAACTGCGGCCATACTTTACGGGCGTGGGCTCTGAGGGCTTGAGGGCGTTGGTGATGAACGGTGTGTCTTTGGCGGCCAGGCCCACCTGGAAGCTGGACCGCAGGCAGGCGGTGATACTGGGGGAGACGCTGGGGATAAGCTGCAGGGTGATGAACCTGTCGTTTGTATTCACCAACCGTAACGGTGCTGAGCGGCCGCTGAAATACAGCAGCGACAGGCCTGACCTGGATTACAGCTGCTATGAGATTTATCCTATCCTGACTGAGTTACTGGATGGGATAAGGGAGAAAAAGAAAAGCCTTAAATAAGTCTTAAAAGCGCCATTACAGACAGACATAGGCGCTGTAATATCAGCATCTTAAGGCAGGTGGAACAAAGCTGTGGCTTTTTGTTCTGCTTTTGGGTGCTATTGTATCCCACCTTATACCACCATACTTTTGCAGTGCCGGTAAAAATTGCCGGCACAGTATAGGCCTACACTGTTTTTTCTAATTCAAAACAGTGTTTTTATGGAAACATTAGAAGCAATCAAGTTATTCTTATGCGACTTGATCAAGCCAATCGTGTCGGAGGCTGTGGCGGAGGCCATACCCAAGCCTGAACCTAAACAGAGTCTGCATCTGCTTACCCTGGCCCAGGCTATCAAGACTTACCCTATCTCACACTCGACTATCTACCGGTTGTTTGACCGGGGACAGCTGTCGAAGCACAAGCTGGGGAAAAGGACCGCCCTGGATGAGAGAGAACTGATGGTGCTGTACAGGAAGGAAACCCTGACCGGCACAACCGCAAGAAGAACCTCAGAAAGATACCCGTCATGAAAAAAATATCAAGAAAAACGGTGGATTGTCACACCGCGTCAATGATTAGAGTTTATTTTGCGCTCCAGCAATCAATTATGCCTACCGGTTATGTCAGAGAATGATGGTTTGATAATGCCTAAATTCGATCCGGGTGCCGTCCTTGTAACCTTGTTTAAAAGAGTTTGCCCGCCTAAGACCAAAGGTGAGAGTAAGGAAGAAAGATGCAATGAGACGCGGACCGATGAGATAATGCAGAGAGATATTCCCTTGACCGACTTTGTCCGCCTGGGTGCCAGGTATATCTCCAGTCTGGAAAAGATCTGGGCTGAGAAAGATAAAAACAAGGTGAAATATCTGAAACGTGAACTGCTGCCGGCTGCAAGCATTTCGGCCACTCTGAAGACCAGGAGCTCCGGGGTGTCTCTGGAGAATAAGATTATTCAATATACCGGACTTATTGTTCTGGATTTTGACCACTTGGAGAATATTGAGGAGGCCAAAGAGAAGCTGAAACAGGTGCCTTATATCTGGTACGTATCGATGTCGGCGAGCAAAAAAGGGCTTTATGCCATTGTCCTGACTGACAACAGGAACTATAAAAGACATGAGTTGTACTTTGATGCCCTGATTGATGAGGCAAAAGCTTTAGGCCTGAATCCTGACAAGCCATGCCGCGATGTTACCAGACTGAGGTTTGTATCCTATGATGAGAATCCCTACATTAACGAGAACTGTACCCCGTACCAGCTGCCGGATGACTATTACCCAGTGAAGGATGACATATACCTGCCTCCAGGGGACGGTGCCGATGAGGTGCCTGAGGGACCCGCTGCCGAGGTAACGGATGACCAGAAGCTGCATGCCGCGGAGGCTCTGGAGCTGAATATGCCCCTGGGACGCAAGTTACCGTATGCGGATGCGCCCGAGAGAGCAATGTCATTTGCCAAGGAATGGGAAAGGAAGCAGATTCCGATTGACGATTTCAGGGACTGGTATGTGATGGCATCGGCACTGGGTACTCTTGGTGAGTATGGATGGGGAATACTGGAGATGATCTCTAAGTTCAGTTCCAAGTATGACAGGGATAAGAACAGGGATATTTTTGACAGGGTAAGGAAAACCAACCGTGAGATTACTATGGGAAGTTTCTTCTACAAGTGCCACGAGTACGGTGTAATGACCGATACAGCTACGCACAAGGAGAGCCCTGAGTTTCCGGTGAACGCTTTCCCCGACACTATCAGGGAAATCATCCTTAAGGCCAACGAGGGCATGAACCACCCTATCGACTACATTGGCTCCAGCCTTATAGCCGTGGCTGCGGCTGCCGTGGGCAACAGCATCCAGGTGAGGATGATGGCGGACTGGATAGAGAAGCCCATCATCTATATGGCCATAGTTGGTGAAGCCGGGTCGAACAAAAGTGCCCCACTGGCATTTGCCGTGAAGCCGCTGGAGATTATGGACGACATAGAAATGGATGAGTACAATGAGAGATATGAGGAGTACCGGGAGGAATGCGAGAAGGCCGCAAGGTCTAAAGGCATGATGCCCGAAGAGCCCGACTATTTCCAGTATGTGCTGAACGATTTCACGATTGAGGCCATGATGCAGCAGCATGCGGTGAACCGCCGCGGTATGCTGGTGTATAAGGATGAGCTGCTGAACTTTGTACGCAACATGAGCCGTTACAGTACAGGCAATGACGAGATGACCTGGACAACCATGTTCACCGGTGGCGGGATCCAGAACACCAGGAAGGATAAGCGGAAGACCAAACTGAAATCCACCTGTGTATCAATCATAGGTACCATACAGCCGGAGAGCCTGCCTGAGTTTGCCAAGGGCAAGACGGAGAACGGTTTCATAGACCGCTGGCTGTTTGCCTATCCGGAGAAGCTGAAGGCACCGAAGTTCAAGACGGGACGGCAGATGCCGGAGATAGTGGATATGTGGTATAAAGTGATTGACCGCATACTGGATATTGAATACGATCCTGCTGCCGAGCCCATTATCCTGAGCGAGGAGGCTGAAAAGGTCTATGCCAACTGGTATGACGCCCTGGCTGAGAAGAAGTTCCATGCGGATGTGACTTTCAGGCGGGCATCGACCAAAATGGAACGTTACCTTATCCGGTTGGCCATTGTTCTGGAGGCGCTGCGTTACGGTGCCGGCGGCGAGCGTGTGAAGGAAATCAGTGCGTGGGCCATAAAGGGTGCCATTGACCTGGTCTATTATTACCTTTCTTGCGGAATGAAGGCCAGAAAGAAGTTCAAGACCGGACCATTGGAGACCCTTACCGACCTGCAGCGTATGATTTACACTGATATACCTGTGAAGTTTGAGACCAAGGAGGGCATTGAGATTGCTGAAGGGCACGGTATGAGTGAGCGTACATTCAGATACTGGCTCCATTCGGACTTCTTTATAAAATGCTCCCACGGCAATTACGAGAGGAGATACAGGTAAAGGGTATATGCAGTTTTGCCTTATTTGCAGTATTTGCCGTTTGAGGTTTTGGTTGATGAATCCGTAGAAATGAAGAAAACCGCTCTGTAGTGTGTCAGAACGGCGTTTTGGAAGATGCTGCGGAACACGGGGATGAAGAAACGGCAAATACTGCAAAACGGCAAATGCTAATAAACGGAAGATTACCGGTGATGTTTGGCTGATGTTTGGTTGATGCGGGATTTTACGGGGTGTGCACAGCATCTGTAGTGGTGGAATAAAAGAATGACAAAAGTTATAAAAGCTATGGTACGAACGGTGTGTCCCGGAGCGATGGCGGATGTGTGGAGCTTCTGCCTGGGGAACATATGGAAGTTTTACTTGGTAATGAGGCTTTAGAGGTGTATATTTGCAGCCGACTGACTTAAAGACATTCAAGATAGACCTTTTCTAACCTAATTTGAGCAGGAAGACCACACTAAAACACTTAAACTTACTAGGAAATCTATGTCAGAACAGAAAGCAGCAGGCAGAATCCTGTGGGTAATGAGCCTGCTAAAGAACAACAGCCACAATACGGTGGATGTGATTGCATCAAGAGTGGGATTAAGCCCCAGGTCCGTTTACAGGTGCATAAAAACGCTGCAGAATATGGGCATAAACGTAACGAAGCGTTATGGAGCGGTTTACACCATTGACGAGGAGAAGGTGGACTTGAGGAAGCTCAAGAACCGCTTGCAGCCGGAAAAGCCGGAGAAAGGAATAATACTGCAGAAACCTTGCCAGGACCTGAAGAAGGCCCGTGACACCTACGAGGTGCTGGAGCTTATGGAGAAGGAGCATAAGCTGGATGATGCACCCTACCTGAGGCAAGTGGTGGCCAACGTGACGCTGCTGCAGAAAGCCGCACAGCTAAAATACAAGGTGACGGTTGAATATGACACCAACACATGGGGCAAGAGAATAACCAGAGTGTTAGAGCCCTACACGTTTTTCTTTTACTACAACTACGTATGGTGCTTTGACTGCGACAAGGGATTGAACATGCCTCTGAGGGTAAGCCGCATGGGTCAGGTAAGGATAATGGATGAGAAATGGACCCAGGGCAGCAGACACATGAAGCAGAAGGTGGATGCCTTTGGCTGTTGGGGTCACTACACCAAGCATGTGAAGCTGAGGCTGACCATGCAGGCCCGCAATCTGATGACCGAAGCCCACCCCATCAGCATGATAACGATGAAAGAAGACCCGGACTACCCCGATGGCCAGCGCTGGATAGCAGACCTGGAAGTATGTGAATACTCCGGACTGACCCGCTACATAATGGGCATGCTGGATGAGGTGGAGATACTGGAGGGCGAAGGCCTGAAGGAGTATATACGGGAATGGCGGGAGAAGATTAATGCTGTGGTGCTATAAAATGTCTTTATAATAAGCGTGGGTGAAAGAACTGAATCTGCGCAAGTAGATGTAGAGCATGAGCTACCCATGCAGGCCGTAACAGAAACAATAGTTAATTCATGTGTACACCTGGATTACTTGAGCAATGGTTCTGTTCAAGTTATGCTTTTCAATGATAGGCTTGAAGTTAGAAACCCAGGACGATTACCCAAGGGAATAACCATTGGAATGCTTAGTGGTGAACACACATCGCTACCTGTCAACCCCCTTTTGGCTTACCCTGTATATTTAGCTGGTTATATTGAGCAGGTTGGAACCGGCACTACAGATATTATTGACAAATGTTTGGAATATGGACTTAAAAAACCTGTATTCAGTCAAGGTGCAGATTTTTCTGTTACTATATGGAGAAAAAATCATGAAAAAGCAAGCAATGAAATAGGTAAAGATGGAGGTAATGATATAGGTAATGATGGAGGTAAAGATATAGGTAATGATGGAGGTAAAGATATAGGTAATGATGGAGGTAAAGATGCTTTGCCTGATAGGGGTCCTAATAAAAATGTGCTGAATCTTATAAATGTGATAGGAAAGCAGCAGTTGACCCTAAAACAAATGATGGGAACCATGTCATTAAAATCATCGAGCAGTTTCCATAAGACTTACTTGGATCCAGCAATTAATGATGGATACGTAACAAAATTATACCCTGATAAACCGACTAGCAAAGGACAAGCATATTTACTGACCGAAAGGGGGTTGAAGACCTGGAAGAAAAGCAAAAAAAAATAATTTGGCTACATTCTATAAAAACGGATACCTGATCATTAAATGTGGTTTTAAATAGAGAGAGGCCGACTAAGATTCAGTATTAGCCGGCCTCTCTTGTTGTTAACAGTGAAAAACTACTCGATGATGTACTTGCCTTGGTAGGACTGGCCGGTGGAGAGGGTCAGCTGAAGGTGATACTCTCCGGGGTCTGGTGAGACGGTGATGGCCAGGGTGTTGGTGGCGGCGGCACCGGACCAGACCTGATTGTCACTGTAGCGCGTCACGGATGCGTTGATGTAGGTGATGGTGGTGTCGGCATCGATGTACACTACTCCGGACTGATGGTAGCAGTACGGGTGCTGTGCGGTGCTGCGGGGACCGGGATTAGGGAATGGATTCGGCTCCGGTGTGATGGGGATGGGAATGGGCTCATCGGGGATGAGACGCGGACGGATGACTATGAGGGGCACGTTTAAGGGCTCATCGGAACCGGGCGGGATTGTACCGCCTTCACCACCATCCTGGGCGAATGTGCTGATTGATAAACTGGGCATGAGAGCCAATGCGATCACTAAGAGTTTTTTCATGTTGAGTTTCATGATAATAATGGTTTTAGATTAACAGTACAAATGTAGTGATTTATTCGGGGAATAGCAAGAATGTGGGGAATTATTGACTATGGAAAATACTTATTACACATTTTTGGTGGTTGTGTGTAAAATAATTGGGAAAATGCTTGGAAACGGGGATTTTGTGTTGTAAATTTGTGGGTGTAAGGAATTACAAAAATCGGACATAAAAGATCTGATACCATGAAAACACGCACTTCAATTGCATTTGAGGCTTTAACTGGCACTGCGGGCAATGTTACTGCCCGCAGTACCCGTTTTGGGACGGTGCTGAGCGGACGGTGCCGGCAACCGCGGAAGGTTACTCCGGAGCAGAAGGACCAGCGGGCTCTGTTTGGGCGCGTGGGCCGGAGCTTTAAGAGGCTGACGCCTGAGCAGATTACAGATTGGGCTGTGTTTGCCGGGGCACATGGGTTCGGGTCCAGGATGCGGACTCAGAGCCCGGCTGTTAATGCTTACGTTACGCTGAACTGCAACCGGGCGCTGTTGGGTCTGGAGATGCTGATGACCCCACCCCAAGAGATTCCTGTGATTCCTGATGTACAGTACCATAATATTATAGTAACCCCCAACCTGATTCAGTTGAGCCGTCTGCAGAATCCGGGAGCAGGTTACAGACTTTCTGTCAGAATGAGCCCGGCTGCCAGCCAAGGTAAGACCTACGGCGGCGGGCTGCCGGTACTGATTGATGCTGGGTTTATTCCGGAGCGGACGTTTGCTGATGTCACTCAGGTTTATGTGGAGAGGCTTACTGTGAAGCCTGTTGTGGGCAGCAAGTATTTTGTGGAGGTCTGCTGGATGAGTGTGGCCACCGGATTGGCCGGGCCCACGAGGACGGACAGCAGGATTTGCCAGAAGGATTTGAGCGGTGGGGATAGTTTTGTTATTACGCCTCCGCAACCATTTTAACTATGGGTATTATGAGCTCAAGATATACCAAACAAAACACAGTATTAACTATTTAAATCTAACAAAACTATGAAGTATGCACCTTCTATTGCATTTGAGGAGATGAGTGGTAGCGCCAAGGGCGTGACTGCTGCTAAGGCCAAGGGCCGCAAGTATCTCCGTAACCGCGGTTATGGTAAGAAGACCAGCACCGCTAGTCAATCAACCGTTAAGGGTATCTTTAAGCAGCTCTCCCAGAGCTGGAAGAACCTGACCACTGCACAGATCAGTGCCTGGAACAACCTGGCTCAGAGTCAGGCTGGCCGCTCTATTCTGGGTAATGCAGCCAAGATATCCGGTCTGAACCTTTACCAGAGGCTTAACTTCTGGATTATACGCTGCGGCGGTAACGCTGTGGCTAATCCTCCTGCCCTTGTAGGCGTGGATGCTCCGGCTGCCTGCACTGTTCAGCTGACTGAGCAGGAGTTCAAGTTTGGGCTTATCAGCATTCCTGAGAATGTGGCTAACCTGAGGCTGGTTATTGAGGCAAGTGCTCCTACCAGCCGTGGTGTTAGCAATGCCTTTGACAAGGCCTCAGCATTTGCTGACCCGTTCAGCGTGGTGGCCGGTGCTATGGACATCAAGGCTGCTTATGACAACAAGTACGGAGCTCCCAGTGCCGGACGCACCAAGATCTTCCTGCGCTACTTCTTTGTCAACGCGGTGACTGGTGAGAAGAGTGCCGATATCCTCCGCGAGGTGGAGCTGGGCGCAACCAACGATCCCTTTGATGAGGGCAACGGTGATTAAGCCCACAAGGCAAAAGTCAGTAACCCTTTAGGGGAAAGTCCTCGGCAGAGATGAGTCCCTGCCGGGGATTTTTGTTTTACTATTAATACGTACTATTATGAGATACAAACCTTCTATTGCATTTGACAGGATGTCCGGAAGCGCTAAGGGCGTGACGGCATCCAGTAATAAGGGTGCGATTTTTATTCGCACCCGGGGGCACGGTACCAAGAAGCGTACCGCTGACCAGTCTGTTATTAAGAGTATCTTCCGGCTGCTGACACAGAGCTGGAAGAACTTGAGTGCTGAGCAGATCCAGGCTTGGAACCAGGCGGCCAAGACGCAGTCTGGGCGCAGGGTTCTGGGACAGAAGGCTCAGCTTACGGGCTCTAATCTTTACCTTAGGCTTAATTTCTGGGTGGTGCGCTGCGGCGGGCAGCCGCTGAGCTTGCCTCCTACTCTGACTGGCATTGAGCTGCCGGCTGTGGCTGCGGCGGCTATTAGTGATGGTAGCTTTATGTTCCGATTGGGCAGCGTTCCGGAAGGGGCTGATGGGCTTAGGCTGGTGATTATGGCCACGGGGCCTCAGACTGTGGGCACGGTTACTGGTGTGGGCCGTGGGAGTACTTTCTGTGAGCCTTTGGTGCCTGCTGTTGGGGCTGTAAACTTGCTGCAGCAGTATGCCGGTAAGTTTGGGATGCCTAATGCAGGGAAGCCTAAGGTTTTCCTGCGATACTTCTATGTGAATCCTTTGACTGGAGAGAAGAGCGGTGAGCAGCTTATAAATGCTTTCTACTCTGCTACGGAGCCGGTGAAGTACAGACTTGATATGAGCAACCCGGATCCTACCATGGGAACTGTGAACCGCAACGGAGTTGAGGAATTCAATGAAGGCAGTACGGTGAGCATTATTGCTACTCCTACGCAGAACTATACGTTCCAGCGCTGGAGTGACGGCAGCACTCTGAATCCGAGAAACCTTATTATGGACCGCGACTATGTTCTGGAGCCGGTGTTTGTTTATGACCAGCATTACAGGCTTACCGGTATTGTGAGCCCGACCAACCGTGGCCAGGTGAATGGCCGTGGTATGTACCGCCCAGGCGAGACTGCTCATGTGGTGGCGGAGCCCACTACCGGCTGGGAGTTTGACCACTGGGAGGATGAGCCGGACAACCACAATCCGGAGCGTGACGTGGTGATGAACAGTGACGTTAGCCTGACGGCAGTGTTTGTGGCCATACGGAGCAGCTATGATCTGTTCTGGAACGCTAATGTTTACGGATTTGGCGACATTGTGAGCGAGAATGATGTGGACTGCGGCACGTTTGACCGCGGCGAGGAAGTGGTGCTTACTGCAATACCGGCCAGTGAGAACTACGAGTTTGTGCGCTGGAGTGATGGCAGCACGGCCAACCCGCGTACTCTGGTGGCCAACCGCGACTATGACATAGTTGCTGAGTTCCGGCACAAGACGGAGACCAGGCAGATATCAGTTGACAGCTATTATGGTGAGACTACCGGCAGCGGCACCTATCATCTGGGTGAGCTGGTGGAAATCTCTGCTACCCCTGCTGAGGGATTCCACTTTGTACGGTGGGATGATGATCCTGATGAGCATTCACTGGTACGCCGCTTCTATCTGGACCGCTACACACAAAGGTTCTACGAGGCCATCATGGAGAGTGATGCGACGTATCACATCCGGGCGGTTTGCGAGCCTGAAGAGGCTGGCACCGTAACGGGATGCGTGGAAGCAGCCCACTATGAGGACAGCGTAGAGCTGGATGTTACACCTGCTCCGGGCTGGCGTATTGTGGAATGGAGCGATGACCGGCACTTTGACGGTGACCACAGGAGCATTGACGTTTATGAGGATTTGGACCTGGTGGTTTATCTGGAGGAGATTGAGCCGGATGAGGAATAGGTTCTGGCCTGGCTAATGAAAGAATCGCCGATGCTTTGGGGCATGGGCGGTTCTTGTTTTATATATGTAGGTAATTTCAAAAGTTCCTTAATATGCGGTTCTCACTACGGACACACAAATTGAAACACCTGTTTTATCGCATGAGCACATGTTTAAATAAATATCATTTGTTATGTTCGTAATAGTCTTTTGCTTCATTCCTTATTTTATAGACAACATCTGATGGTATTTTAATAGGTTTATATATTATTTTTTTTGCAATTGAAAGTGCCTTTTCTCTATCATCTTGAGCGATGTAAATAGCCAACAACTCCTTAAGCGGAATAAATCTGCATGGGATCATTAAACTGGCTATTTTATAAGAATTAATAGCTGAAATAGTGTCGCCTATATTATAATAATTGTCTGCCTGAATAAGTTGTACATCATAATTGTTTAATTTGTTAATACATTCATCCATAATCTGTTTACTTTCTGTATAATACCCACAATAATTAAGTTCTGCGCCATAATTATAAAGAAAGTATTTGTTGTATCTTAATTGTGGATATAATCGTTTATAGTATTTCAACATTGAATACGTTTTACCTTCATTAAACGATTTATCCTGAACTTGTTTCCATCGGATTTCATTAAGAACCATATGATTCACACAGTAGAGGCAACCTCCAATAATGCTAGCTATTATAATGCGTGAGCACAAACATATTTTAGATGGTAATAAACCATGTATCGGATATAATAAAAGTAATACAACGATAAACCATACTGGGGCATAATGCAAAGGGTAAGTAAACATACTCATTGTCAGTAATGATCCCATTACACTATACCATATAATATTGATCTCATTCTTTAATCTACTCACTCTATAAAAAAGAAACACTAAAAGACCAACTAAACACAACAATCCTATAATCCCCAATATAATTGTTATATGCAAGAAAAGATTAAACGGATTACTGGTATTGTCTGCAAGACGTGCATATTGTGAATAGGGATTATTGAAAAAATAGTCGGCTTGTGCCAACATATAATTAGCTGTAAAGCCATCATGACCATACCCTAGCAAGGGCTTGGCTTTAATCATGTTTAGACAGATTGTCCAGATTAGAATTCTTCCATTTGATGAATCTAACTTCCATCGGTATATGATTACACACAATAAAGAAAAGATGATAATCAATCCTATTATAATAAAAGGGTTTGATAATAGTTTACGGAAAGAGTTGTTATTTGTAAATAGAATTACTGATGAGATCAGCATGGCAGTTAATCCTGCTCTTGATTCACAAACACATACCACAAAAATATACAATAAAATCTGGGACACAACTATTATCTTTTTTCCACCATTGATTTTTAAAAGCCAAGACAAACCTAACGGAAATAAAAGAACTAAATGTGTTATTACGCCAGCAGGATTTTCAAACGTACCTGTAGGGATTACTTTATATAGTCCATTATTTAATAACAAAAGATATTGGGTAATCACATTTACACATTCAATTGTACCAACACAAAACAGAGCATTAAATAAATGATTCACCAATAAAGTATTAAACTTTCTATATCCATTGATTATTATCAACACGAATAGAAGTAATAAAAAACTGATTAGCAGAAAAAATTTTTTTATCGAATTAACCTCATTATTAAATTTTGATGAGGTCAAGAAAATGGTTCCACTAAATATTATGACAAGAACAATTAAAAACGCTATTGTCATGGCATTTTGAATATAAGGAACATTCTTATTGTCTTGCATTATTATTCTGGTTATATAAAAAACATAATTACCGTTGGCCCGTCGGATTGTTTATATCACGTTCCTTGTCATAACTAATTAAGTCTTCTACTATAAATTTAATATCAACTCCGTATTTTGGGGCTATTCGTCCACAATGAGAGATATAAAGATCTTCATTTATATCGGGAAAGAACCAATATTTGGAATACTTATCTTTTCTTATCCAATAACTACGTGGTGTATTTATTTCTCTACGTAAAGTATTATAATGTCTAATTCCCATATTAAAATCCTTTTCAAGAAATGAGCTGTATCCTACAAACCACAAGTCGTGAGAATCTTTATACACATCAAAACAATGAATAATATCTATACTACAAATTGAATCTCCCTCATGCAAAATATCCATGAGACAGTATTTATAATGCGTATGACGTCGTTCTGGCTCAGAATAATCAAAAAAAATATTGCCAGTATATGACCCATAAATTACATCTATAACACGATATTTAATTTTTTGATATCCATACATGGAGGGACTTATAGTATAACCTATAATAACTCCTGATGTGTCATAAACAACTGAAGATGACACATCTTTATTTCTAATAAGTTTTTTCTGTTCATTTTTTGCAATGACATAGGACCTCTCCGGCTTTTCGGCTTTACAAATAGAAACAAAAAATGTCATTTTTATAATGACTATAAACAAAATCATCAACCGTGTCATATCTAATCAAAACCAACGTTTGTAAATTCTATCTTGCGAATATACAATACTATATGTTATTCCATATAGGCTTTTCAAATTTAACGCACTATAATAGTCTGCTTCTGAAGGGACACTTCCGTCAGGATGATAATGAAAAACACCTTCTAATGTAGAGCCATTAATCCCAGTTGGAATATAATTTATATTAAAATGTTTATAACTTGAGCCAACTGTTCTAAGCCACAGAGCGGAATTGTCAGTAAAAACAAAGCCACCGGTTTCCTCAGTTGTATAATTTTTACAATTATCAAGAGCTTCTTGACATGTTCGAAAATGTTGTTGTTCATTGAAATAAGACGTTAGTTCTTCCCAGTGTCTTTCAAAATGATTATATACAATCTTACTTTCATAATTATCATTTGATGCCCTAGTAAATGGTTTGTTTGCAATATCCTTTTTTGCAAGTTCGTATAGTTTCTCATTTTGTTGTGCAGCAATTCTTAACATTTCAGTTTTTATCTCTTTATTAAAAGACTCATATTCTGGAAATAAGCGCAAAAGAATGTTATATTTATCCATTAAATTTGTGTATTCATAGGTAATATCTATGTATTTGTTGGATTTATTTTCTTTTCCTGCAAATCTGAAATAATATTCTGACAATTTATAGTCTATATATGCTTTTGATTCTGCTATCTTATAATAATCCTGGGGCAATTCATCATCAAACATGAAATATGATTCAGAACAACTACACATAGTCACAGTTGCTGCTATTAATAATTCGCAAATTCGATTGTTCATAAAGAATAATACTTATAATGTTATACTTCTATCTAGGGAAACTCCGTGTGTCATAGTTTGATTGGGAAGTGTGGCATACTACTATTACCTCATCAATAGAAGCACATGCATCCCAAATTCCGTTCAATATACTAGATTGATAGATATGTTCTTCTAAATTTACATCGTCTGCAGATGCATAACTATAGAAGAATAGTTTTCTTGGCATAATGTTTTGACCTAAAACACTTGGATATGGGGGGTCAACCTCTTGACTATAAGTGTGGTTTGTGGGCTTCATAAGAATCGCAGAATTATCATAAAATGAATATCCACATGTTCCATAACGGCCAAATAGTTTATGCCCAATTCGTGAACATTCAGTGAGAGCAGAGGATAAATCATCATAAGGTGTCAAATTAAAACCGGATACAGTTACGCCAGAAAGCATCCTTGCCATATTTTCAGGATCGCCATTGGCTCTTGTGCATTTTGCCATGGATGGCTTATATATTATATCTCTCAAGTTCGGGTTGTGTTGAATAGCGAATACATATAATTCTTCTTTTTCTGATTCCGGATATGATTCGAACTCAGGATATTTCTCATATAGATAATCTAGTGAAAGAAATAACTCTTTTAGTGTTTCGCTAACCCTTTCGGAGTGTATCCTTTTTTCTTCTTCTGATTTTAGTGATAAAAGTGAATCCTCAATCATAATTTGGTCAAAAGACATTTTTGCCTTAAAATACATTTCAAATTCTTCTGAGAAGGCAATTTCATATGGTCGCTCTTCAGAATCATAAAAAAAATCATCGTTACTGCAACTTGTAGATAATGATACTACAATCAAATAAAATGCCATCTCTGCAAAATTTCTTAAAATGTTAATCTGTTTCATAATTAAGGGTCGTCTTAAAAATTAAAAACATCTTTATTGTCAATTATTAATAAAAAGTATTCAAACTAGAGATCTATATCAAGATTATAAGGTGTGCCACTGATAGTGATTCCTGCTCCGCTTACATTGAAATGTTTGCTGTAGGAGTTGTTGTAAAACTCTATCTCTGCGTGACCATTTTCATCGGTTATCACGTTAGGGTTCCAATAGAGAGTGCGGCGGTAATCAACGTCACCGGTTACAGCACCGTCGGGATACTGGGGATTATAGAACTGGACGGTCTGGATGGTGAAGCCATCAAGTGTGCCCACTCGCTGTCCAAGGTTGCGCTTGGCTTTGTTGCTCAATATGTCCTTCTCATTCTTTACGTGCAGGTCAACCAGACGGTAACGCACCTGTTTTCCTGTGCTTGCACCGTTCATGGCAAGTATGGCGTCAGTTTCATTATGGACATTAATATGCTTCATATACATGGGGACGCTCTCCCTTATCTCTACAAGGTTGGCAGGAGAATCAAATACAAGTATTCCTTCAAGGTCACGGGTGTCAAGTGTCCAGGGTTGCTCAAACTCACCTTGGTAAAGGCATTTGGTATCATCATGCACGTACCAGAATACCGGCATTCCGTCTACAAAGAAATCACCCGCCATCTGAACCATATTATTGTTTGATTCATTGGGGTCATAGAAACAGGAGTAGCCTTTACGTAGGAGATAGCCAAGAACATCTGTAGGATACTCTCCAAGGTCAAGTTCCAGCTCAACATCCTTCTTGACATCAAACGCATGAAACGTGAAATAGTCTATGTAACGACGCTTCTCCTTAATAGTCACCTCCGGCAATATTATCCCATCTTCAGGAATAAGTTTTGAGTCATTGTTTAAACTCTGGTTTACCTTATCACTATTGTTTGAATAGTCAAGTTCTGCTATCCTCTTCTCTGCATCGGCTATGTAACGCGGCGTAGGTGTCAACGCACGTTCCAGTTTTATGCGGGCTTTGCGTTCCGGTTCATATACCCCTGGTTCGGATTCACGCTCCACCAACATCATAAGGTCTGCCTGTCCATAATAGTCTTTTGTATCAAAACCGAAATAACCTATATCCTCAGTTGTGTATCGGGCCCACTCAACTTTGTCACTTCCATACGGCTGAATGGTCACATATACGTTTACGCCCTCCAGCAGGCGATTCCTGTGCCGTTTCCTGTTTGACAGTATCCAGCCGTTTATGCTCAAGCTATCTTCCTGACGGCGTTTCTCCTCATATATCTCTGCTCCGGACATTATAGACCAGTCATAACGGCTGTAACTGCTCCAGCCCTGTACCATCATAAGCAGATCCAGCGCCCTCAAGTGTTCAACATCATAGGATTCAAAGTAGTATTCAGGCCTCTCGATGCATCCCTTAAGATCTGATGTAAGCAGAAAATCGGTCAGAATATTACCGCTGAACGACGTACCATAATCTGATGCATCACGAACAGAAATGCAGAAGCGGTCTTTGAAAGGAGTGTTGTCACGACTATCTATGAGGTCAAATGACAACTGTATCTTATCAAACGGATAATAGGATTCCTTGGATGATGTAACGCTTATGTGCGGTGGAACAAACTCCGGACTGCTGTGGAATATGGCACGGGTGGCCATAATCTTGCCTTCGGGAGTAAACAGAGTCATATTGCATACCCCCAAGGGCCATCCTTTTGTACTTAACTCAAGTACCTTTTCCTGCCAATGGTTAAAGTGTATGACCTCATAGCAATAGACCTCTCCACGCACCGTTACCGTAAGACCAAGTATAGGTTCTCTAGCCTCAGTACCACGTCGTATAACAGTTTTAAGGCTGTCTCCGGTTTGGATTGTTTGAATAGTATATGTGTCATGTCTTGCCCTGGGTAGAGATAAACGCTCAGTTGTTCCATTTGTAATAAACTGTGCGCTCCCCTTAACCTTATCAGGCACGAACGTTATACTGCCCATGCCATCATGCTCCGTAGAAGCCGTTATTAATCCATCCTGTGTAGTTAACTGTAATACTCCATCCAGATTACGGCCATCTTTGCCAATAGCCTTGAATGCCATACGGCACTCCATGTTACCTACCAACTGGCCACCCTCAGGATAGAATGTCACGCTCACATCCTTTAGTTTAGAGTTCTCCGGGCGTTCCTTTTCAGTCCAGTCTCCTTGTGTCAATTCCCGATGCTCATAATCTCCATCCACATCGGGTTTGGCATATACGGGAAATACCCTTGAGAATATAGCATCCTGGCTGAAATTCATCATGAACTGAGTGTATGCACGAATTTCATAGTAACCACTTGGGTAAGGCAATACTCCACGTAAGGCACGTGCCTGTTCTGTAGAATTGTCCATCAGCACAAAACAGCCATCAGTCTGTCCACTTTTTATCTTGAGTTTGAGCTGCTGCAACACAACACCACTCGGTGACAGCAAGTCAACATAAAGGACAGAGCTTGCAGCGCGGTGCAGGTTAGACGCCTGCACCACGAAAGCCTTGAACCAAATGGTTTCACCTGAGAAGTAGGCAGTGTTGTCAAACTGCAGATAGACTTTCTCTTGAGGAAATATCTTGTTGAACTGATGTATGTTTCCTGCATATCTCATTAAACTCGTTGTAGGCTCAATCATTTGAGCAGAACCATCCACTGCCAACATTAGAATGGTAGCAGTAATTAACAGTTTCTTAAGAGATCGGAGATAGCCGCAGAACATATTATATAATTATTTAGTAATAGTAATCAGGCTTTGTCGGCATAATTTGTATATAGTCTACTTTCACCTTTACTATACATCCAAACCAACGATCATCTAAAGCTGTATATGAGAGATCAAGAGTAGTATTAGGAAGCATGTTTTCATTTAGTGGGGCATTATTTGATGGAACAAAGGCTTTTGGACCAACATATGTGTATTTTTTGAATTTTGCACAACTAGTATTGCTACTATCCCTGAATACAGTGAATGCGGATAACATATTATTGTCAAGTGACCAACTGCCAGAGTTCTGATCTAACCTATCATGTACATATGTGTATCTCTTTCCTATTACGTTGGTAGAATCGTAAATGTTGGACTCATTCCAGTGTCCAATTTCAATCCATCTTGACCAAGCATAAGCTGCTATTTCATCATTTCTGTTGTAAAAACAAGTCAATTCATAATGATCATTCACATTGTTTCCATTACCACCTTCACCTCTTGTCAGTAGTTTCTTCTTTTCTCCGTTTATTGTTTCCATTCTGAATAGGTTAAACAGAATATTGTCATATTCAAGTTCACCAGTATTTGCATTAAACAAGGCAAAAGTGTTAAACTTATCTCCTTTATGCGACCATTCTAATTTGACAATATCACATTCCGTATTGTCTAAGATAGAGTCTACTCTATCTTTAAGGTAATCCACTCTAAAATGTAACGAGAAAGTATCTTTTTCTGCAACAGAGTAAGGGAACAATTCAAATCTATCTAGTCCTCCCAAATAAACAGGTATAACAGTCATCTCATTAAAAAAGAAGGTAATATCGAGAGCTTTATTCGACACTTTTTTAAAGCTCAATAATTCAACATCGCTTTTATCTAAAACATCATTGTACTTTCCAACAAGGTGCATAATCTCATTTGTCCAATTCCCACCTACATAGTCATAACCAGACAAATCGTAGTCGTCATCTAATGCACATGCCACCAGACATGCACAAATCAAATACATAAATAATCCTTTTTTCTTCATAATTGTTTATTGATTAACAGTTAATTAAACCTCTAAAAAACATATGCCATAGTTTGTCTAACTTGAGTTCTTATCATCCTTACCTCATTGGAATACACTTTAATGGGCTTCGTCAAAATCAGTTGTCCCATATCTTTCATTTCTTCAAATCTACATTCCTCGTTATATAAACGGAACAACCCGTATAAGGGTAGGAATCTTACAGGGCACATCTTTGAAGCAAGCCAGTAGTATTCCTCTGCCGCATCTACATTACCACATTCTTTTGCATTATCGGCAATGAATAATGCAGTGTCGTAGTTCGCCATCAAGCCAAAGCTGTCTGTTGCCATATCTCCAGCTTTTTCACAGTCTTCATTTTCTGATAGAACGTATGCATAGTTGTATAGGAAATAGGGGTCTTTCCTAAGTTTTGGATATAAACTGTCGTAACCTTCAAGAACAGTCTTTATATCATTGTCATTATCTGAAACAACTGATAATTGTTTCCATTGAATCTGATAGTGTGCCCAGATAATAATAAGACATAAACATAAAGCTGATATTGTCGCTGTTATGCTTCTTATTATTATCATAGTTGTCCGGCTTAAATTCAAAAGCACATCCTTATACACCAACAGCAATGCGCATAATAACCCCAACAGTGTTAAAGGATAGCGGAATGGATATGAAAACATAGACAAAACGCCTATTCCTGCTATTGTCATAATACCGACAAATGACTCATTGCTTTGATTCTTGAAGAAATGCATGATAGTCATTATGATTCCAATCAGTAACGTAGCAATGCCTATCACTCCAAAATTCACGGCCAGTAGAGCATATTCGTTTAGAGGGTGTGTGGTGTTGTCAGCAAGCATCGGCAACACACTGCTCCCGCAATGCTCCAGATAATCCGCCTGGTAAAGCATATACTGGCTACGGAATCCGTGCAGCCCGTGACCAAACAGTGGAGCGTCTTTAAACATATCCCAGCACACGCCCAGTATTAATGCTCTACCACTGTTGGAGCCTCTCTTAGAGAAAGACATATATACTACAACTGCTAACAAGATTAGAGACAATAAAAAAGCTATTATCTTCCTTGTCTTGACATTCTCTAGTGTATGTAGAACATATAACAGTAAGACAATGCCTGATGCCAGAATTCCCACGCGCGAGCGGGCAATGGCCAGTATTGTCAAGACAACACCACATGTTCCGGATAAAACCACATACTTTATAACACGATCTTTTACTTTATCTAAAAAAACAAACGTGAAAGGAAGTGACACTGTCAGTGCAGATGCAACACCAACAGGATTATCAAACCCGGCCAAAACATTGCATCCATTATATGTATGCACAGGTATTATATTAGTAATTTGCAAAATTGAATGGATAACAACCACAAAACAGATTACTAAATATGGAACTATTAATAATTCAAGGTTCAATTTCAGCTTTTCTGCATTCTCAGACAAAGATAAGACAATTGAGACAATAAATATAGTCACGCAGGATGCTGCACCTGCTCCTATCCATTTTCCAATAATCCACCCATCACAAAATGAATTATTAAGCAATGGAGATATACTTAATAATAATGTTATTGTTAATAACAGAAAGAACAGAGGTTTGATCATCGTCTTGACATCATCACTATTATTAAATATTTTTAATCAGAAAATAGATTTAAATAAATATTTTAAACCATCTTCTGGTATATGAGAATAAACTGCATCATCTTGCATTTCCTTATTCTTTCAAATCAGCCAACAATATGATTATATCGTTCTTTTGTATATTACTAATCTCTTTTTTGTCTTCTTCTGATAATCTGTCTTGTCCTATTGGCGAGATTTCCAATGAATCTAGATGGTTGTTTGAAACTAGCACCAATTTGTTACCTTGTCCACCAGCGAATTCAAAGACGGGACTTTTTTTAAATATACCCACATCAAGCATCCCCTTAGATTTAACGATATGATTCTTGGTGTCATATAATACCGTTTTGTAATTCGACCCATTATAACAAGCATACTGAAACACTAAATAACTGTCTGTTTCATGAACATTTTTTGTTAACCCCAATTTGAAGCCACAATTCATTGTATACATCATAAAATCATTGTTAGACATTCTTGAGACATCTCTATCCATCTTGTTTTCCCCATAATCTATATAATATTTGGCATTTATCTCAGACGAAGACCTATCTATTGAATAAATGGTATCGCTATACATAAAATGAAATGTATATGATTCTTTCAAAGGAGAAAAATGATTCGTATATTGACCATAATCGTCAATAGGTATACTATTGTCAGTGGGGAAAAAACTCTTTGCTTCACTATTGTTTTCAATGATAAACAAATCGTCTTTGATGATTTCTCCTTCGAGTAATCCGTATGAATAAACGCTCTTTTCTGTAGCATAGCAAATACTTTTATCTGTTACTGCATATTCTGAGAAATGACGATATAAAGGAATATCCACACCTGGGATATTAAACGTGCGGGCTGGTTCATGTCGAATTAAAGCTCCATCATATGAATATATTGAAAATGGTTCGTTAAGTTTTTGCGCCATCCATATTTCATTGTTCTGGGTATCAATAAAAAAATATGAAACGTTCATGCGTGTGCCATCAGGAAAAGATGTTTTACCGATCATTTCAAATAATAGATTTCCTTCAAGATTATAAACGCACAATCTGTTATTAAAAGGAACGAACAACAAATCATTATCCAGAATTACCTTACTTTCATGTGTTAACGCTCCAAAATTCTCAGGAATATTTAATCTGATTAGTCTTATACATTGAGAAATATCAGGTAAAAACAGTTTCTCATTAAAAAACAGATTATTATCCTCCAATCTTATAATGTCTACAGGTTGAGTTTGGGATATCTTTCCGTTTAATATTTGAGATGACAAAACGTTTGCGTATATTAACGCCGAGACGATAAAAAGAAATTTCTTGCGCATTTTGAGAATCTTAAATTACATAAACAATTAATCATCATAGAAATAGAAATTGTCCAGACTAACTGGGTGGTAAACCTTTCCCGTGACAAGATTTCCATTCGAGTTGCTAAATGAATATACTTGATTGTTACTCAATGTTACAGTTGTGTACGTTATTTCATAATAATATGAAGATGGTCCTGCCCATATGAAGTATTCGTAACAAATTAATCCATTAGTACACATGTTAGATACAGGTCTATAATATACACTGTGACCAAAAGAACCAATATATGTGTCTATTTCCGTGTCATTATCAGTACATTTCAACTCATCAAACATCCATTTGAAAGAATAGCCAATTAACAAATTGCCATTCATTATTGGGTAATGACGCCAATGTCCTTTTGCTTTAACATTTAATTTAATGTATGTTTCGTTTAACAAGCCATCATTGTATGAGGCTTTATAAGTTTTGTCAATATATGTAAATGTTTCACCATCAAATATTTCTGCTCTGGTTAGCAGCTTCTTTGTCTTGCCGTTCATGTCATCCTTGTTTATTATATTACAAAGAAGATTGTCATAAACCAACTGACCAGTTGATTTCTCAAAAACTCCAATTGTACAAAAATCAAAAGCATTATCACCATTCCATAATAATTTCACAAAATTATAATCATCTTTTTGTGCGATTACATTATTTACCATGAGTCTGATTATATCTATTGAAACATGTGTTGTAGTTGTATCTTCCAACAAAAAACCAAAAGGAACGACTACAAACTGCTTAAAATCGCCATAATAAGCCGGAAAAGCGATTTTATTGTAATCCAAGAAATAAGTAGAGTCTATATCGGCATTAATCAATTCACTAGACTTAAGATATATTCCATTTTCGTTAAGAGTTTTTGATTGGTCATTTAACCAGTGTATCAATTCTGATTCCCAATCATTTTTATCATACTGTAGTTCAAATTGATCATCACTTATACATGATGAAATGACGAACATAACACTGATCGCTGTGAATAAGACATTTCTTTTCATACTTCTTTTATTATTAGTTATTTTTTACCACCATTCAACAATTCCATCACCAGAAATCAGGAACGGACGTTCAGCCCACCCGCGAGTATAGTTCTTAAGCCACATCAATGCATTCTTGGGGGCATTGTCAAAATAGAGGTGGTTGTCTTTTGCCACTTGATGACCGAGTGACACCCAATCCATACCATTCCAGTAAAGCAACTCATACTCATTACCAGCGCATACATCATTGTCATCACTGCGAGGTGCCACACGCACTGATGAAACTGCTATGGGCTGACCGAAATCCATCCCCACCCAGTTGCCATCAGGCTTATCCGTCTCAAAGTTGCTCAGCCAGTCAAAATCGTAAGCACGGGCTATTGCATCATCACCCGCATTACTGCATGCTATGGGTCTGCCAACCATTATGTGGCCCTGTTCATCAAAGAATGCCAATTCTGCAATACTGCCGTATGTTCCATCGGCAGCAAGGTATCGCCAATAGCGGTGTGGAGTGGCACCGTCCAATTGTATCTTGTCCGGAATATCCGTGGTCTTTATAGTGTAGAGCGTGACACTGTCCCTGAAGTCCGCATGGTCAGCATACTGGATTCTGGCACCCAAAATCTTGCGGCGCTGCTCAACCACATTATATGATTCAAAGTATTTACGCTTAACCTCAATTGTTCTTGTCTCAGAGTCATCAAACGGAACATATCTCAAGGTGCCGTCCTTGTTTATTATGAATGGGTCTGTTATCGGCACAAGTCCATTGCCGTCATAGCCAAGTGCCATATACATAAGTTCGCGGCCCATCCTATGGAAACATGCCTTGCCTCTCTTTATCTCTCCATAATCCAGTATGAACCATTGCGGGCCACCGGAATTAGTTAGAGTTGCAATATAGACATATTTGTCTTTAAGCTTTACATCCTTTTTTACAGGAACACTCAAATCCGATGTCCTGTAATACAGGTCTGTCACATCCTGCTCACAGACATTGAACGGATGCACAAACTTGGCATTGTTGCGGTATTTTACACGATCACGGTTAATGGCGTATGTGGAACGGTATATCTTGGGGAACCGCTGGTATGGGAAGAACCCCATCCCTGCGGATATGGTTATATCATGCTGTGCATGCGCCTGAATGCCGTTATCAGTCAGGAAAGTATACCAGGAATGACCTTCATGATTACGACCCCAAAGCGGCACATAATCAACCACCGCAGGGAGGCCAACACTTCGGAATGTCATTACCCCAAGGTTTACGTAATCCTGACAGGTGCCGTAGGTCATTGAGGCAAGTGTCTGTGCACTCAACAAAGGATGTCCACTACGTGTTGTCCATGCAATATATGGGTGAAGTTTCCATACCATCTCATTACGCACTATATCAAGTGCACCATAGATAGTATAGCAACGGTCATCATCCTTTGGTAATTGACTTATGCTGTCACTGAAATGTGACGATAGTGTATCGCGCCATGCATCAAAAGATTGCAAATCCACTACTTTATAAGGAAGTAGCCAGTCTCGGAACTCCTCATAAGTCAAGTGCTTTGACCATGTGCGTGTCCTCCATTGAGTAAACGCATGGTCTATGCTGTATATGAGATAATCAGCAGTAATGGTACGGACATCTGATACCGTCCTTCTGTCCATTAATGGAAAATCGGTGTCACTTATGTCTCGCAAGGTATCCCGCTGCCATTCGGCGCTCTTGCCGGATTTCAATATCTTGAGTGCGGTGGCATAGTAGTGGTTCACTCGTGCTGTATCTGCATACGAGTAGTGTGCCGGCATATTTGAAATGAGGTATTTTGCAGCCTCAAGTTTCTCTGGATCAGGATCAACAGTCTTGTAATGATTAAGCACTGCTTCCAACTGAGCACGGTTATCACCTGCCACCTTCAGCGCGTATCGCAGGTATTTGTCATCGCGGTTACATCCGGAAATCAGGATAGTAATAAATAGTACACTTAGCAGTTTAAGTGATACTGTCTTGACAGATTTTATAGTCCTTTTATTTATCATGGTATTATTCATAATGCGTTATTCTTCCATTTATTCAGATATTCTGAACTCAGGGTGTCAGAGTCAACATACTCTATACTGCAATCCTTATGCAGGATAAAAGGGCTGGATATAGGGATTAGCCCATCTCCGTCATATCCCTGCAACTGATACAGGACTTCACGCCCCATACCATGAAAAATGGCTTTGCCATGCTTCAGTACACCAAAGTCAACTATCTGCCAAGGCTGTTCCTCACTGCGTACAGCCGAAGCAATGTAAACGTATTTGTCTTTAAGACGTTTCCTGACAAATTTGTCTATGGGTATGGAAAGATCACTGGTAAGGAAGTATTTTGATGTTATATCTTTCTTGCCAAGGTTAAAAGGATATTGGTATTTGGCTTGCTCCTTGTACTTCTGTATTTCCTTGTTTATGGCGTATGTGTTACGATACACCTTAGGTCCACGCTCGTAGGGGAAGAAGCCCCAACCAATCTGTGTTGACAGGTCCCATTCAGATGCCAGTTCATCACCCTTGTCAGATAGTATGACAAACCATTTGGTTGCAGCTGTGTAGCGCGAACCAACAGGCGTTTCATCAAGGACAGCCGGAATTCCGGCACTACGAAACGCCAGGACAGCTGTTAATGAGTAATCAGGGATATTCCCGTATGTCTGATGTGCCTGTAAGTGCGCACTGAGTAATGATAATCCAGCCCTGCTATAAAGGCCATATCGGTGCAGACGGTTGTTTGCATCGTTACGTATCATGTCGGCCACTCCTAATGTGGTATTGTATTCCACATCATTCTTTATTGGATGTTCCAACCCAGTACAGAAGTATGCAGACAGGGTATCACGCCATGAGTCCAGTTCCTGCAACTCTATTGCCTTGTATGGCAGGAGCCATTCAAGATATTCATCAAAAGTAACCTGACTTGCCCAATCACAGTTAACCCATTTGTCGTATGAAGTGTCGATGTTCTTTATCAGGAAATCAGCTTTGATTACCTCCGCATCCGGCACGGTGTGATTGGGCAAGTCGCGGTACTTTTGGTCAGTTATGGCAAGCAGGCTGTCACGCTGCTGCTCGGGGGCTAGTGTGGTGTCAGCAAGTATCCGGGCGGCATAATCGTAATACTGATAGATTTCGCTGCCAGCGTAAGAGTAGTGTGCTGGCATGTTCTCTATCAGGAACTCTGCCGCATGTAGCTTGTCTGGATTAGGATCAATTGAACGGTAATGGTTCAGCACGGCCTCCAACTCTGAACGGTTGGAGCCTGCTGAATCCAGAACCTCATCCAGACATGATCGGTTCCCGCAGCCAATAAATATAGCCGAAACGGCAATGAGCATAATATAACCAAACCGTTTCATGTCCGTACTTAATCTAAACCTAACCAATATCCAAATACTAATATGCTGCCGCGTTACAAGATGTAATATCCGTGATAATAACTGCCGTCAGAAAGAGAAAATTCAAGACGGTACGTTCCAGCATCAGTAGGAACAGCTATCTGTAAAGTGTAGCTGGTGCTGCTGTCGCTCCACTGCAAATTGTCACTCAAACGGGTCACTGTGCCATCAATAGAAGTAACAGTGCTGTCACACGTAATATATACGTACCCGTCAAGATAGTAGCACTCTGGCACAATGGAACGGGGTTGAACGTGATCCGGTCTTTCTATTGAAATCGGTCGCCCTTCTGTGGGGATGTCAGTAGATGCTTTGACTGGTGTGAACAGAAAACATGGCAACAATGCCAAAATCAATGATAAAGTCCTTTTTCCCATAATGTTCAATTTTTTTGTTAAACTTACGGGACAAAGTTCAGACATATTTAATGCCTATGCAAGCGTTTTTCCGTTTAAAAATTCTTCAAAATATTTTGCAACTATCTGATTACAAAGGTGTTATATCAATGGTAAAAAACGCCAATTCTTCACTTATGTATAACTTGCTGATATTCAGTGCTTTATATGACGGGGGGGGGTATTTTTGAGGGTTAAAATATTCTATTTCAATAAGTTATGTAGCTCATTCTGTATTTCTGGCGAAAAACGGCCTATACGTTTTATGGCTCTGTCGCGTTTCTGGTATATGCATTTGGGCGTTAATCCGGTTATCTTGTTTATGGTTCTGACTGAATAGCCAATCAGGGAGAAACGCAGGATATTGATTTCCTCGTCTGTCATCTTAAAGCGTTTGTCCTTGATACGCTCCATCAAGTTATCAAGAGTGTTGTCAATAATGGCATCTATCTTCTTCTGGTTTTTCTTCTGGCCTAATTCCTCCATTTTATTCTTGATATGGCTATATAGTATGTCGGCTTTCTCGGGATGTTTATCATCTTTACTTTTGTCTTTTGCTTCAGTCTTTCGTATAATGGATGACAATTTTTCATTCTCCTCCAGTTCCATCATCTTGTCAAAAATACGGTCCAACTCTGCATACTGCCTGCCAAACAGAGTATTGACCTTTCTGTTCAACTGACTTATTATTACATTGTTTGTGTCCTCTTTCTGACGGAGTTCCTTTATGGCAAGCAAATAGTCCTGTTTCTCTTTTTCATGTTTTTCTTTCTGAGCTTGGTTTATTATATGTAATGAGGTTATGGTATTCAATTGTTCTTGCTTCTCTTGCTCATGCCTTATTCTCTGAGTTTGGTTTATTGTATGTAAAGAGTTTATGGTTTGCAACTGTTCTTGTTTCTCTTGCTCATGCCTTTTTTCCTGAGTTTGGTTTATTGTATGTAATAAGGTAACGGTAAGCAAATGTTCTTGTTTTTCTTGTTCATACCTTTCCTTTTGAACACGATTCATTATATATAATAAGGTTAATACAAGTATCATGACAATTGTCAAGAATACCGCAACCAGACGGTTTCGTGATGCCCTGAGAGATTCGGTTTCGGCAAGATTCCTGTAATAATCTTTTTGTGCGCCCAGGATAGGTTGATCCAGAAGATTATATAGATTCTGGTTCTGCAGTTCAATGGAATGCTTGTATTTTACCAAAGCGGAATCAGGAATACCCCGTAACTCATCTGAAAGGGACTCTTCATACCATAAGTTTATAGAATCATTTTTTGTTTTTGCAAAATCCCATCCTTTATTTATATAGTACGCGGCATCGACATATTCTCCTGTTGACAAATAATACGTAGCAAAAACTGAAAACACGTACGGATTATCATCAGGCGGTCCAAATGAATTCATATACTCATTATGTTCAATTGTTGCCATATTTATATCTTTGAGATAGATGGAACAAATCAAACGGCTCAACATACAACTGGACTCCAACTCATGTTCACCATTAACTGCAGCCCACTCTTTAACCTCCTTTAATATAGAATGTGCAGACTCAAATTGCTTTTGTTGTATCAAACATCCTGAAATATCATATAAAGCATGCATACGGTGTACATCCTTTCCTGCCTTTGCGTAATTGTCCATGGCCAGACGATAATACTGTTCTGCTCGATAAAAGTCAAACGAATTGAAGAACACATTACCAAGTTGGGTAAATAGCAGACCTAATCTGTAGCCGTCATTTATCTTGTCAGCCAACAATTCAGCCTGCCCCAGAGCTACAGCGGCATCAGTCAATTGTCCCAATTCATTGTAAATACATCCCAAACAATAGAATGATCGGAATAATTGTTCTGTATGATTTCCCACGGAATAGTATCTCACGGCAATCATTATTAGTGAATCAGTATCAACATCAATACTGTTCTTGTAAAGAACTTCCGAACAAAGCAGTGCATAACGTGCCTGTCGCTCCCTGCCTCTGATGGAATGTGAGTCAATGCTATCGATATACTGCAATGCTAATTCCGGATTATCATTCATTACAGCTTCGGCACTATCCAAAAGCTCACTAATGACATGATTTCTGTGCTCCTTTCCGTCACTAATACGACTGCAAGCCGCCAAGCTTAGTATAGACAATGCAGCGACAATCAATAAGAACGATTTGTTTGAGAACTGAATCAACCCAAACAATTTCATGCGTTTTAGCCAGGTGTTAATCCTGATGCCCGCGTCTGCCACCGATACATTGGCCATGTTCTTTACTCCCATATCTTCTAAAAAGCAAAATTAACTCTTTTTTGCTTTGCTGCAAAAGTCATAAAAAAGAAAGGGCGGCTCCCATCATCGCACCTTCGCGTTCAGGAGCCGCCCTTTAGTAAAAAAGATTAGGATATGTTACTCTGTAATATCTATTACAGATGCGTCATCTGAGTCATCATTATTGTAGAAACCGTCTGTGCAGATGCGCACATGCCAACCTTGTCTAAGTGGATGATGTGTTATGCCAAAATCTGAGTTGATTCCACGCCCTCTGAGACTCTTGGTCAAATATGTTCCACCTGCAGTATCCACATAAACATTATCTTCTGTCAATATTATATCATTACATAGGATTCTTATGTTTCCCAAGCTGACACAGTGCAATACTCCATTATCTATCAGAACAATTGCTATGGCACAGCCCATCTTCATACCAACTCTGGCAGACTCACTGGCAATAGCATTGTCAGCCTTTTCTAAAGCATAATAGAATGTTTTCTCGCAATTCTTATCAATTGTATTGAAACAGTTGACAATCTCATTAATGGATATTTCAGCGGCAATCTCTCCATGGTCCAATCCACCCATTCCGTCTGCCATTACAGCAAGGAGTGTGTCCGGTGACAGTTCTTTAACCATCAACCTGTCTTCATTTTCCCGTGCCTTTCCGGCTCTGCTTTGCTGTGTATATTTCATTCTTCAATCGCTTTTTTGAATACATTGGCTATCATTGCCCAACTGTCATGTACTACATCATATCCATATCCCGGACCCATCCCTTGGGTTATGAGCATACTCTGCTCACCAAGTTCAAGTTCATTCTCAATATCCTTTATATATGACTTGATCACATACTTTGAAAGCAGCGGTACAATGTCTTGCGCAATCATGTAAGCGCCTGCTACAAAAGGTTCAAAAGGTTCTTCAAGTACATCCAAAACTTCCAGATGTGACATTTGGGTAATCTCGTGTATATAGTAATTGGATAGAATGAATGACATATCCTTTGCATCCTTGTCATTGAACGTATGTCTGTCTAACCAGGCATCAAATTTGAGTACAAAGAAAGCAGGGACAGAGGGTATCTTAAAACTGAACTCGTTATCCACCGTTACATCTACACAGTCCTTCAGCACTGAGGCAAAACCCTTAACTGACATCATTGGACTCTCTTCGGGTGGCCAATATATCTTTTCCCCTGGAGTAGCAACACCGCCAAATGGAACTACGTCCAGTTCATAATCAGCGTTTCTGTCCTGACCATAATAAAACCTTTGTTTCATATACGGGTCCTTCCTGAAGCCATGTTGCTGCAGTATAGTGGATAGCTTGTAGAAATCATCCCAACTATCTACTGCAATAGCTATGTCCAGGTCACGGGTATGGCGCGGTGAAGGTTCAGCCTCCAGATACAGGCGTAATATGTCTCTGGCTGCAGCACCTATTACAAAGAATTCCTTTTCTGCATCATTAAAGCATGAGGCCAGTTCTCTCAGCAATGCTACCAACAGCGGGTTGGCAAATGTGTTACTTGATATAGGATAGTTCATTGTTCAGTATTCGTTGTGCCTGCTCACGGCATCTGCCATCGGCAGTTCCCATTAGATCAGCATATATTACCAGTGGATGGATTCCTTTTTCGGGTTTCATCCAGAACTTTTCATAAACTGTTATCTCTCCTAGGTTTGAAGGAATGACCTTACCCGTTCTGAGTAGGGCATTAGTTGGAATCTTGGTGTACAGTTCATACTTTTCCGGTATCAGATACCCGTCCAGCTTATATGCACCGCATTCTCCGCCCCAGTTCATACCGTCAGGGAGGATGATGTTTTCCCACTCACGTGCATTACCTCGCGTAAAAGCATATCGTGAAAGAATCAGTCTGGGTTTAAGCACTTGGTTATATCCCTGTGACCATAAATCCAGTAGTCCGGTAAGATTGGTAAGATTTCTGCCGTTTGAAGACTCAAAACAGTACTGCGGCGTAAGTGCATCTACCACATTCTTAACTGTACCAACAGAAACACCCGTTGCGGCTTGGATTTCCCTGAATGATTTCCGTATGTTCAGGGGATTCAGCAGCAGATAATACATCACCTTGATACCAGCCGTGCGGAATACCATATTTGATGGTTGCTTGCGATACTCTGATTTTCTCCCTCTGATTGAAAGGTAAGGACCACCTTCAGGAGTTATCTCGCAATTGCCCGAAGCATCCAGGATATTAATTCCATCATTTTTTGCCACTGATAAAATTTCATAGGACACCGTACCACAAACAAGCAGTGGAGAATCATTTCTATTTTTTGTCATTTGTTTCAACTGAGCAACTGCATGATTATATACAGTATTATCAACAGTAGTCTTAACTTCATAGACAAAACGCCTACCTAAAATGGTAACACTATCTTCTCCAACTAAAGAAACAGCACCATCTTTACCTAGATAATCATTCAATTGGCGTATAGCCTCATTTAGTATTTCATTCTCTCTTATGTTCATTGTGTAACTTGTGTTTAAAAATAATGAACACCACAAAGATAATGAACAAGTGCTGATTAACCAAAAACTTTTCAAGTATTTTTATTTATTTGTGTATCCACACATGCATTATCGCATCCATACACATGGGAATATGAAAGCTACCTTTGTCCCCACTAGAACCCGCCAAGCCTCTCAAACAATGCTCAAATGGCGGGTCGTTTTTTTACTACGAGCAGAAAGCCGAGCGGTTACGATAGCCGGTTGTTTCATCGATGAGGCGGTAGCGGATGTGGGCACGCAGTGGGTTTTGACCCCTTTGTGTGCTTTTTTGTTGGACTGTGAAGGTTACGGCCCTTGTGCTTATGGTTGGACCGATGGATACAGGGCTGATGGATGTAGGCCTGTAGGTGCGCATCAGGCCGGGATTGAAGCCCACGCCTGGAGCTGTGAGCAGGATCTTTGCGGTGAGGTGCCAGCGTTCAGGATTGACAGTATCAGTTAGCGTGAGGCGGCAGCGGAGGGTTGCCACTTCTGAACCTGGTATTATCTGCAGGAGCTCAAGAGCTGCAGAGGGGAACTCCGGAAATGGTTGCGGTTCAGGTATGTGTTCACGGCCGAGCTGTGCGAAACCGTGATAGGCGCTGACGAAGAGATTGTAGCCGCTGATGTGGTGATTATTATCATACGGCGGACGATGGGATGGAACGGAACGGGCGTAGTGGTTCCACTGCAGTTGGACGCTGTGTTGTAGATGCTGCCAGGCAAGTATTGCGCGGTGATGGACTTGAGCCTGGTCAAGCTGGGCTGCGGTACCACGGAATACGGTGTAGGGTTTGCGCTTGTAGTAGCACTTGCCGTCACGGTGGAAGAAGGTGATATTGCCAATACTGGACCAGCAATCTTCAATAATTGCGGTGGGATGGAACTTAGGCATAATGATATGGTATTAAATTACTTCTCAAAGGTACGGAAAATACTGCGTAGAACATCTGAATGCGTTCGTTTTTGGACCGATGCGGGTCAGTTGTTGGTTTTAATCCGGACGTTTTTCATATGATGCGGGATTGCGGCTGGCGCGGAAGAGTTCGTTTTACGTTTGCACCAGGTGGATCCAGGGTTTGAAAGCGTGGGTCTTTCATGTGCCGTGGATGCGTGCATGGCCATAAGGCGTTCGGAGCTCATGGATGGCGGGTCGATGGACGGTTTGATTGCGTGGGAAGATCATGTGTGGCGGATTGATGTGTGAAGTGTTTGCGTACGTGTTTCATCCGAGTCAGGTTTATGCGTGGTGTAATTGCGTCCGTCTTTTGTCCGCCGGTGCAGTATCGGGGTTGTGGCGGTGGTTCCTGAGATTTGGATATATGGGTAAGAGATGGCTTGTAGTACGGAAATATGGCATTTGTGGCTTGTTGGTGGACTGATAGTATCGCTTATACTGATAGTGGAATGTAAATGGGTACCATTAGGATAAAGTCTTAATCTCAAAGGTAGCTCCTCCGTAGATCAAAGGTGTTTTGTCCGAGTGATGACTGAGTGCGGCTGTGATGAGCGGCCGGCAGGAAGCAGAAGGTTCCTGATACGCAGAATGTAGGTGGGACGGGCTCTGTGGGCTGGAGTGTGCAGGCTGGAATGTAGTGAAGGCTCGTGGTCCACAGCCTTGGCCGTGGACCTCGGCCGTAACGGAATGGAGGACTGCTCACGGAATGCACACTGTGCCTGGCACGCCGGGCAAAGCGAGCCCTGCTGCTAAACGCGCTGAGGCAGGCGGTCTTGAAACGTGAGGCGCGGCGGGCGTGGAGCGGAAGTGATGGCGTGCTCTGTAGTGGAGGACGGAACTTGGAGCGGAGGACGGGCAGAGTGCCGTAATGGAGGAAACCGCGTGGCGGTGGAATGCAGTGACGATGATGTAGCGGAGTGCCGTGATGAGGGGTGCAGCGCCGGCGATATGGTTGAGACTATGATGCCAGGTGCTGGGCGTAGTGAAGGCTCGGAGCCCACAGCGAAAGCCGTGGGCTCCGGCCGTAACGGAGCGTTGATGTAATGACGCGCTGCGGGTTACCTCTGCACGATGACAAGCCGGCACTACTCCCCTCAGCACAGCACGGAGCGGAATTAGCGTTACTGCGTGGAACTGACACGGGGGTTCCGCAGTGGAGGTACCCTGACTGTCTGGAGCGGAAAGGGCCGACCGTAACGGAAGTGTACACCAGCGCTGGAGCGGAACGGCTGACGGGACTGCGTTTTGAGACGGCCGGGGAAAACCTGCAGAGAGTTTCTGTCCAGATACGGCGCCCGCGATGGTGGTGTTTCTTGTGGGGCGAAATTCCGTTAACCTTGTCACGGAAATTTACGCGGTTTTTACAGGTGTAAAATGCCGACTTTTGGACACTGAAAAATATTTTTCTGACAGAGCAGGCTCTACAGTATGTTTGAGGCTGCGTTTTTGGAAAAGGGATCTGACAACGGAAAATTTCTTTTGGACACGGACTAGTTAATGGTGTCCGGTTTGGTGAATGCGGGGGCGTTTGTGGATGTGGGGCGAAACTGGGAGTTTGGGACGCTTTTGGGACGCTTGGATGACGATGAGCTGATTCCTGAACCGGGCATTCTACTTTGCCGAAAACCGGGTACCCTACTTTGCCGAAATATGGGCATTCTACTTTGCCGAAATCCAGATATTTTACTTTGCCGATTATGGTTGGTTTGGGGTTGCCGATGGGTGTTGCGCACCGGATGGCGGGATGCGGGACTTGATGGACCGCACCCTAAAACATACCCGGGACGGGGACCGCTGGCGGCTGTGCCGCCGGGGGTGCGCGGCACGCTACCGAGGAGTGGCGTGGAGGCAGTACCTGGAGAGGGACGCCGTGCGGACCCGGAAGGTTGTGCCGGAGCGTTACGACCCAGCACCCGGAAGGGTTGCGCCTGACGCTGGCGGCAGGAAGCGCAGGTGCAAACGATTTGTTTTGGAGGGCGGACCGCCTGACTGAGGGAGCTATTTAATATAATGGATATTATGTAATGCGGAGTGAGTGCGGGAACGGAGCATTACATAATACCGCTCCATTATGTTACATAGCGGGGAAAGCCTGCAGTACTGTTTCTAAGCGAACCTTACCCCATTGCGGCCCGAAGCCGCAATTAAAAAGAGGCGTGGAACACGATTGCTATATCTATGCCTGGAATAGTGCTTGCACCATGGAAGGTGTAGATATAGTAATGGTGTGGAACTCCTTATTGAATGATTGCCGATGTGTGCGGCTGGACGGGCCTGATAAAGCCGGAAATGTGAGGGTATACAAAAAAGTATACATTGGGGTTTTGGGGTGAAATTCCTGAGGGTGTAGAATTTGCTGTTTTGAGAATGCAGCCAAAGGGCTTGTGACGGGGATTTTTGATGGGTTTTGAAGAAATGCTGAAAAATGCTGAAAATGTTAAAGGGGTGAAATTGGAGTTTGGGACATTTTTGGGACACGGTTGTTACAATTTGTAACGGGCGTGGAGAGGCTGGTAGCAGATTTGTAACGGTGCGCTGCGGGGGCTATCTGCAGTACTGGTGGAGGTAGGTTTGGGGTTTGATGCGGCCGGCTATCTGCAGGGGGGTGCACCGGGAAGAACAGACAGGGGCTGGAACCGGTGCGGCGGCATGGTGGCTGACAGGCGGGCGCATAGTGACGCTATGGTGCTGCCGGATGGGTGTGATGCGGGTTATGTACGCTGCGAAGGTGAAGGCTGCACTTAGCGGCACCATGTGGCTGGCTGACGGCCGCCAACTGGAGAGGCTGGCTTCCAGGCGCTGGCTGTTCTGGGTTAAACAATCCAGACAGTGGCCTATGGGCGGGTCTATGAGGCTTGCTATACCATATAGGGGTGGCGCGTGGACCGGAAGGTTCACGGTGCTGGCCACTGGCTGCTACCTCTATAGGGCGGGGCCGTAAGTAAAGCTCTGCTGCTATTTGCAGATGAGTCCCTGATACAGACTGACCAGCCCGCGATACTTGGTCATCGGACGAAAGGGAATCGGACGAAAGATTATAGAGGGCAAACCTTTTGCTCTATCCGGGTTTATCGGTTATCTTTGCATCAGTATTAGAAACATCGGTACCGGAATCGATTTTATGATACCGCTGATTATGCGGTGCAGGAGTGAGAGTAACAACTCACTCCTTTTGTTATCTTTGCAACTACTTATTACACATTCATAGATTCTGGCTTATGAGGAAATGGGAAAAGGATGGACTTATTTTCAGGACCTGGACTAAGGAGCTTACAAATGAAGCTGAACTGGCAGCGAAGAAACTGATGAAATATCTGATGCTTGAGATGGCTCACCTCAGCCTTAAGTTTGATAACAACAGATTCGACAGTTTTACACCCCCATATTTATATACCGAAAGAAGGCTGGACAGTATTTTACTTCCAGCATTGTCAAAACTCTGCAATGGATTAGTGTTGACTGAGATGCCTGTCACAAGAGTTTCATATGATGAGAATCACCAGAAGAAAAAGTCTAGCGGAAGAGTCGATTATTGGTGCATCTATAAAGACTATACTTTTGTTATTGAACTCAAGCAAAGTTATGATTGTTATAGAACCTCTGATTATACCAGACAGAAAACTATTAAACCTTGGGATGTGATGAATGAGCAGCTGAAGAAGGTAAAAGCAGACTGCGAAGCTCTAACAGAAAAAACGAAGGGTGTGATTAGACTGGGTATTCACATATTAACCGCATACACTGATTTTGGAGCTGATGAAGACCTGATTGAGGAGTTTAATAATAACGCAGATTTTATACAGGAACGTCTTTGCAAGGATCTTGGAGATAACAGGAGAAAGACAAAGCCTAATGCGGCAATATGTTGGATGATACCAGAATCATTGATATTGAATAACCAACAAACTTTCCCAGGACTCTGGATGATTGGAAAGGTATATCCGCTTATCTATCACAAAGGTTCTAATGATTATTATCGGGAGTAAAACGATAGTGTTATGAATAGAGCCGGTATTGTTACTGGCTCCTTTTTTTTATTCAGGATAATGATGTATCTTTGTTATCGCAAACAAGGAGAGAGAAGATTGGTTTTGAAACCGGTTCATCTAAATTTCAATTATTGGAAAAGGACTGGAAAGGCTGATAGCGATATCAGCTTTTTCTTTTAGTGTGCATTACTGTCCCTGAATGAGTATCGGCCATTTATCAGCCGCCCCGTAATTATCGGCTTTCGTGAAAGGCGATAGTTACGGGACGGAACAGACGCGAAGCGGCTGAGGTTACGCAGGTGCTTGTGTCAGCTGCTTGCGGAGATCCTGGACTTCGGTCTTGAGTTGGACATTCTCCTTGCAGAGTTGATCTACTGAAGTCTTGAGCTCTCCATTCTCACGGCGGAGGGCCACCACTTCGCGGTTCACTGTCGTGAGGTCCTCGATGAGGCGTTTGTTTTCCGTGCTCAGGATGTCTATGGAGTCTTGCATGCTTTTGAGAGCGTCATTGCGGCGCTTTCTGCTGCCGGCAAGCCATCCAACCACTGCCGTTACCAATGGTACCAGGCAGTCGGTTATCAAATTCAGGATTGGTGTTTCCATGGTGTTCCATTGTTTATGAGTAATACAATTTGATTTCCTGTTCTCTTCTTTTGATCAATCCGGGGAGTTTCTTATCTCCGGCATAGACCCAGCGGCGGAACTCATCGGCTATCTTTGGGTCGTTTGGATTACGCTCAACGAGCTTGCGCAGAGTGCTTACTCGGAAGGCCTGAACTCCTACGTTGAAGACGAAGCTGACCAAGGCATCGAACTGTTCCTGGGTGAGGTCTGCATCCACTTTGTTCACTTCATCTTCAGCATGCTTGATGTCTTGCTTCAGAAATCCGTCTGCAGTCTTTTCCGTGATGAGCATTCCGCGGTTGACGCCATCTGTATGGCCATAGCCTATTGTCCACTTGCCTGCTGGGCATAGGTACGAGTTGAGGCGTAGCTGCTCGAAACTTTTGATGAGCAGGGTTGCGTAGTTTGTTGCTTTCATAGTATTTGTGTTTTTGTATGGTTGTTTGAACGGTGTGTCATTGTCTGTTCCGCCCCTGGAGTAATACTATTATGAATGCCAGGAGCAGGAAGATGTAGAAGATCTTGTCGATGACGGGGGAAGCCCTTGGCGGGTTACTCGTGGTCTGTTCCTGATTGGTGTTTTGTGTGGTGGTTGTGTCTTGGGCTGATACATGGGTTATGGTGTTTGATTGGTCTTGCTGGTGCTGCTCATCCTGCTCTATGATGATGGTGCCCCCGCCTTGCTCTATCAGCAGATTGATGAGGGGCTGGAGTTCCGGTGCGTTATCGGGTGCGGAGGGTGTGGCCGGTGCTTGGGCATCGGTCTTGGGGAGAGGTTTAAGGCCGGGTGTTTGCATCGGAAGTACAGTTATGGTGGTGGTGCGGCGGTGCTGAGACATCAGGCGCTTAGCTATGCTGTCTATTGATGCGCTGCTGATAGTGGTGCTGCTAGAGGTGCTGCTGGTCTGCTGGCGGGTGCTGCGGCAGGCGGTGGCCACCGGTAGAAGGATAGTCAGGGATACAATGAGGGTGATGTTTGTGTTTTTCATAGTGGTATTTATTTATAGCAAAGCCTGAGCAAGCGAGTGTAGAAACAAACTGGTTTGTTTATACCGAGCGCAGCCAGGGTTCGCTGTGTTAACAGCAAAGGTAACACTTTTGGAAAAAGTGTGCAATAGAGGTTGATGGGTGTAACTTTGTTTTGGTGGTGGAATTGATTATGGGAACGCGTATTACCGGTATGGATATGGTTTGTGACGCTATGGAGACTCAAAAAAAAGTGGTTGCCTGTTGTTTATTTCTCTGTTCTTACATTATCTTTGCTACATAATCACTGGCCTTGTTTGGTGATTGAGACATATTGGAATATTATTGATATTCGCTTTTTGCAGGTAGAAATCGAAAACGCCAAATTCTAAGAAAAAGCTACGATGCATGAAGGGAATAGACACCCGTTTAATGTGGGTGTCTTTCTCTGTCGTATGCTTTTGGGCGATTGGCGTTGCCTGATTTCTACGCAGATGGCACCCACATTATTTATATTGAATATATGATATTAAGAAGGTCCTTTTATGTGACTCCTGATATGGAGAGATATTTGGCAAATGCCGAATGGGGAGGCTGTGATGCCATGAAGACACTCATGACTGAGAAAGACCTGAATGGGGTCACTGAAATCTTGGCTAACATAGCAATGGCTTTTCTGCTTAAGGATAAGCAGGAGGTGGTTCCTGAGGATGAGCAGACTCTGCTCAGGGTGAAGGATGAGAATGCCGTGGCTGACGCCATTGCTGACTATGCATCGTTTGTATGTCAATATAATCCTTCGTTTAAAGAGGCGGACTTCTGTTGGCTGTATGAGGCTGGCTGGAGGCAGTATTTCAAGTATCTGGAGAGCCGTCTGGACGATTATGCTTTTGACGGTTCGGCCTGGAAGAAGAACTGGGAAGGTGCCCTCTTTATGGATTGAGGCTTAGGTAATCCATTATTCCTTTGGTGTGCAGTTTTATGATTGCCTGGCGGCCAACATCGCTGAGCAAGTACTCTATGTCCTGACGGTTATCCTGATAGAGGTTGAGGGTGAGGACTGCAGGGATTGGTAGGACTGACAGGAGGGCGGCTTGGCTTAGGTGGCGTTGGGATGGTATCTGCCCGGGCATCGAGAAGGCTCTGCATCCCAGAATCCGGAGGGCGGCGGTTGTGAGGCTCTCTGCAAGGGTTCCTGAAACTTTGCTGCTTGTATTGTTGCATACTGACCAGCCTTGGGATGTGTGGTAGTGGCTGTCATCGGTTGAGGCGTTGAGGCCTACTGCTATCAGCAGGTGGGTGGATGGCGGGGTGATGTTCTCTGTGTTTATGAGTCTGGGGATAATTTGATCCATCGGGCCGGTCAGTCTGGTGATGGTGATGAACGGTGTGTGTTTGAGGGATAGGCATAGGTCCTGATGGATGCCGTCTGTTATGTTATCCAGGTATGTGGGAATAATAAGCCGGTTATCGGGGGACTTGGTGCGGAGGCTGCTGCCCGTTAGGGCTGGGAGTAGATAGATGTTCATGGTGGTTTAGATTTAAATCGTCTATCAAAGATACTATTTTTCAGTAAGATTGAAAAATTGAGTATTTTTGCATTGAAACACAGCCCTTGTAGGCTTTGTGTTTTAAATACCTACCTGGCCGGAGGCAGTTTCTGCTTCCGGTCAATTCTTTATCCGTTTTAGGAAGGTTTTAGGAAGGTTTTCAAAATGAATCCCCTCCACAAGGCTTGTGGAGGGGATTATTGTGGAGCATACGAGACTCGAACTCGTCACCTCTTGACTGCCAGTCAAACGCTCTAGCCAGATGAGCTAATGCCCCGTCTTTGATGATTTCGGGTGCAAAGGTAATTAATAGGATTGAATAATCACTATCTTTGGCAAAATAAAAATTGCATCGGCACAAAAAGGAATGATTAAGCCCGTAGTAGAGAAGATAATCCTGGGTATTGACCCCGGCACCAACGTGATGGGTTACGGCGTCATCAAGGTTGAGGGCACCAAGCCGTCAATCGTAACCATGGGCGTAATCGATATGCGCAAGGAGTCCGATATGTACCTCAAGCTGGGCCACATATTCCAGCGCGTAAACGGCATCATAGACTCATACCTGCCCGATGAAATGGCCATCGAGGCCCCCTTCTTCGGCAAGAACGTGCAGTCCATGCTCAAGCTGGGACGCGCCCAGGGCGTAGCCATAGCCGCCGCCATCAACCACAGCGTACCCATCACCGAGTACGCCCCCATGAAAATCAAGATGGCCATAACCGGCAACGGCAGCGCCAGTAAGGAGCAGGTTGCCGGAATGCTGCAGCGACTTCTGCATCTGGACCAGGCCGATATGCCCAAGTTCCTGGATGCCACCGATGCACTGGCCGCCGCCTACTGCCACTACCTGCAGATGGGCCGCCCCGATACCGGTAAGAGAGGGCCCAAGAGCTGGAAGGAATTCATTGCCAGCAACCCCGGCAAAATATCAAAAAGAAAAGATTGACACATTGGGGACGGTGACACATTGGGGACGGTTCTCTGCGTGTCATAAACACGCAGAGAACCGTCCCCAATGTGTCCCCAATGTGTCAAGGATAAGCGTTGATAACAGTATCAAGATAATCAAAACGGCTAACAAGCCAATTCTTCAAGCCCGATACCTGAGTGCGGAACGAGTAGTTGGAAATGCCCCACAGAGCAAGGTCATGCCGCGCCGCACCAGATATAGATGCACTTGCCATGTCAATCAGGTCCAGCAGATACTGCAACGTCTTCTCATTCCTGTCATTCCAGATGTCCTGGACCAGCTCCACAAACTCCGGAACCCCGAACAGGTCCGATATCCAATGCGGGTAACTGCCGTACTTGCCGATGCGGTTGTAGGGGTCTGACCCGAACACCAGATAGCTGTAGTTGCCGAAATAGGTATGCCCCCACCCACGGGAGTCATACATGTCGCTCCAGTCATAGCTGAAACCACCGTCACAGTCCCAGATGGGGCCCATCACCCACTTGGCGGTATCACAGTAACGGTTTATATAACCGCTGCGGATGCTTGCACCGTTGTTCATCTCTACATTGCCCATAATCTCCTGGGCAAGCAGATAACCGGCCATGCTCTCCACGTCAAGCAGGCTGCATATCTCATCCCAGTCCATGGACTCAATTGCCTCCTCCAGCACTGCAAACTCTTCGCGTACACGGTCCACATCACTTCCCGCAGCATCATCCGGATACTTTACGGCACAGGCTGTGCCATATACATCCGACCAGAAATTGTCTGTGGCATCGGGCTCGTCATCGGGTCCGTCATTCACGTCAAGAGCCAGCAGGATACCCTCATCGGGGTCCAGGACAACACGGTGACCGCCCTCCTCCACCTGCTCGGTAACGGCGTACAGTCCCATGTCATCACCGTTCAGTTCCAGATGCACGTAACGTATATGATTGGCGTAAGGAACCTCCAGACAGCGTGCCAACCCGAATCCCACCATATTCATCAGATGGGTAACATCACGGTAATCGGCCATAAACACCCAGTCACGGTTCTTGGGCAAACCCAGAAACTGTGCGCTCTCGTCCAGTTTGAGCCTGTACGGTTTCTTGGCATACCACTCCCAGGTAGAGTTGCCGCGTCCGCGAATCTTTGCCGTCGCCTCAAAGCCCTTTATAGACTCATTGGCCGTAACAGTCACGGTACACGGGATATAGGTCTTCTTGGAGTTTATCCTGCGGTTGCCTTCCGTTTTGATGCTGACCTCGGTAACGTCAAAATTATAGAAACTGTCCCGGGCAGGGTCAGTAAAACTGAAAGATTCCTTTACAGGGGGGCCTTCCTGCCCTTTCTCCGGTAACTCAAAGTCTTCATCCTCCTTAACGCATCCGGCCACCAGAATCATGACCATCATGCCTGCCATCAGTCTGATATAACGTCTCACCATTATCTTATCTTAAACTTGAACACAGAAAAAGTGCTGCCGGCAACCGATGTCTTGAGCACCCGGTCACCCTGCTCATTTGTGTACCATCCCTTCTGCCAGTAGTCCTGCGGATTCAGGCAGGGCGCCATATCCACGTCAACAGTCACAGGCACCACCTTGTCCGGATTGTCCAGAGTATTCTCGGCCATGGCGTCCGATGAATACAAGGTGGTCAGCGTACCCCCGGTCACCGGGCCCTGCAGGCCATCCAGCTCAATGTTCAGAGTCTGGCTGTAACGGCTCAGGTTGGTAATCTTGACTATTATCTCACTGCCCTGCACCACTGCCGATGCATACAGCTGCTGCTGTCCGGTAAGCGGCTTGCCGTCAACAAGCGCAGGCAGCACATAATCACCCTTGTTCAGTGAGTAAAGCTGCTGTACATAATAGCTGCAGCTGCGCATTATGCGGGTATTGTCAAACCAGACCAGGTCCGGACGCCACTGCCAACCCTTGACGTGCGCCAGTAGCGGGGCGTAAGTAGCCATATATACCACATCGGCATTGCGCTCCAGTCCGGTCATGAAGGCCGATTCCACCAGCGCCGCATTGAAATGGTTCAGTTTCTTGCCGTCGGCGCCATGACAAGCATACTCTCCGGCAAACACCTTGGTCCCCTCGCGCGGATAGTTGTCATAACGTGTGGCGTTGTTCTCAAAGAATGACTCGCTGCTGTAGAAATGCTCATCCACCAGGTCACAGCCCAGCTCACGCATCTGCGGCCACAGGTCATTGAACCACTCGCCGCCGGAGTACGGTCCCGATGAGCCTATCAGCTTGATATCCGGATATTTGGCTCGTATCTGCTCCACAAACGGCTTAAGGTGCTCTATGAAATCATCGCCCCACTGCTCGTTACCCACAGCCAGATAGTGCAGGTTGAACGGAGCAGGATGACCCATGTCGGCACGCACCTTACCCCACTTTGATGTGGCGGGACCATTGGCAAACTCAATCAGGTCCAGAGCGTCATCAATATAGGGCTGCAGCTCTTTAAGGGCGGCATGGGGCTTATCGTTGGGATCGTTCTGGAACTGGCAGGCCATACCGCAGCTTATTACCGGCAGGGCCTCGGCGCCTATCTCCTCGGCAAAACGGAAAAACTCATAGAATCCCAGGCCGTAGCTCTGGTAATAGTCAGGGAACTGCCGCTCGGCAAAGGTGTAGTTCCAGCGGTTCATGTTTACGGGACGGTTCTCTACCGGACCCACGCTGTTTTTCCACTGGTAGCGCTGCTCCAGTGTGGTACCCTCTACAATACAGCCGCCCGGAAAACGCAGTACACCCGGCTTGAGGTCTGCCAGAGCCTGTGCAATATCGGCACGCATCCCGTTCTCATCGTTGTTATATGTATCTACCGGAAACAGCGATATATGCTCCAGGTCCACGCAGCAGTCCTTGCGGTACTCCACGCTCTCATCCTCACTCCAGGTCTCCAGATAGATCCTCAGGGTGGCATCGCTCACGGTACGTGGGGCGGTAAACACCACCTCATACCTCTTCCACTCCTTGCCCTCCACCTCTATTACCTCATCAAAGAACATCTGGTTCTCACCCATGGTGTCGTCATCGCACAGATGGAAAGTGACAAACTCCTTGGCGGCAGGCTTGCCCTTCTTTCCGAAAGGGGCCGTACGTGCCCATACGCTGAACCTGTACTGCTTGCCCTCCTCTATGCCCATTCCGAAAAAACCTTCGTTCTCTATGCCGCTGAACATGACCGGATGGCCGGCATAACCTATGCGCACATAGTGCGGGCAGCGCTCAAACGGGCCGTCATCACGCACCTGCACATTCCCGAATGTGGTCCACCCCATAAGCGGGTTGTCAAACTCAAAGGAACGGTTCTTGACAAGCTCGGCATACAGTCCGCCGTCGGCAGCATAGTTTATATCCTCAAAGAACAGGCCGTACATGGTCTCCTGAACCGGAATCTCACGGGCCCGGGTATCAATCTTAAGCGTAGGCTGGGCCTGCATCAGTACAGATATGCAGACAGCCACAGCTGACAGCGTTACTCTTTTCATAGCCAACCGTTTATCTTACATCCCACTCATAGATGCCGGCCGACAGGTTGGCGGGCAGGTCAACCTCAAGCTTGACGGCAGTAGTTGTTACGGGCTCAAACTTGACAGTGCAGTTGGTCCCCTTGGCCACCGGGTATGACTCGGCCTTCACCGGCTGCCATGCGCCATTATCATCCAGGTAGTATATCCTCCATGCCTTGGGCAGTCCGCAACCGCCCCAGGGCTGGTCCTCAAACCAGTAGACCCAGCTGCGGCTTACTGTAGCCTTCTGCCTGAATGTATAAGTCAGCCACTCTGTACCGCCGTTCTTGGGCCACCAGTGATAATAAGGTACGGCCTCGTCGGTACTGCCGGGAGCCATTCCGTCATTCACGGCACTCAGGGCCTGTGTTGGGGTCGATGCCTCCACCCTGCTCTGCGATGCAACCGTTGCCGGCATGCTGGCACGTGTGGCGCGCAGCTCCTGCGGAATCCATACGGTCATCTCGCCGCTGCCTCTGTGACACCATGCATAGTATGGAATCATAACCAGCTTGCGGTCCACCACATTAAGGCGTCCGTCCTCTCCGAAACCTACGCTCTGGGCCTGTGTGGTAATCTTGTTCAGTCCATAGAGATCATCCGAATGCTCCACAGTGAATGTGGGGTTCTGGTTGATTATGATGTTACGTACCGAGAAATCGTTGTCGGGCCACTCGGCGCAATATACTATAGGACCGCGCTCCACGGCAATACGGCCTATATCGGCCTTTACGTTCTGATGAGCCTTCACGGTGCGGGTCTCCATGTCAAAATGAATCTGCACCTTATCACCCTTCTTCCACTGGCGGCCGATGGTAAAGTAGCCGTCGGAAGTCAGAGTACCGTCGGCAGGCTGACCGTTCACGGTGATTGAATAACCCGGGTTCTTGCCGTCCGAGTAGTAATACAGGTCACTCGGCACCACATCGTTGAGCACCCATCCCGGAATCCTTATCTTAAGGTTGAATCCTTTCTTGCCGGCATTCTTGTCTATACTTACGGTAACATCGCCGTCCCAGGGATAGTTTGTGGTCTGGGTCAGACGGACCTCCTTGCCGTTAATCTTCTGTGTCAGGGTGTTCGATGCAAACAGGTTCACGTACAGGTTGTCATCCTTGACTGCATAGATGTAACCCGGCAGTGACGGGATGAAACGGCATATATTGCTGGGGCAGCATGCGCACCCGAACCAAGCCTGACGCTGGTGCTGGCCGATGCTCTCCAACGGATTGGGATAGAAGAACTTGCCTCCGTCCAGGCTAACGCCGCTGATAAGGCCGTTGTACAGGGTACGCTCCAGTACGTCAAAATACTTGCTGTCACCATGCAGCAGGAACATGCGGTAATTCACATATACATTGCCTATGGCAGCGCAGGTCTCGCAGTAGGAGCTCATGTTGGGCAGTTCATAGTTTGCTCCGAAAGCCTCGCCGCTCGATGTGGCGCCTATACCGCCGGTTATGTAGAGCTTCTTGCTTACTATATTGTCCCAGATACGGTCAATGGCATCGATATAACCCTTGTCACCTGTCAGTGCGGCCACATCGGCCATACCGGAGTACATGTAGGCGGCACGTACTGCATGACCCACCGCCTCGTCCTGCTCCAGAACCGGCTTGTGAGCCTGGCTGTACTCGTCCCGGCGCTCGGTATATCCGCGCTTGTCAAGGAAGAACTTAGCCATATCCAGATACTTTTTCTGACCGGTCACCGTATAGAGCTTGGCAAGCGCCATCTCGGCAATCTGATGTCCCGGCACACGCACCACCTGGTCCGGACCGTCGCCTATCTCACGGCACACGCAGTCCGCATACCTGATTGCTATATCCAGGAAATTGCGCTGGCCTGTAGCCTGATAGTGGGCAATAGCACCCTCCACCATGTGGCCCAGGTTATAGAACTCATGGCTCAGGTCCTCTACCATGCTCCAGCGTGTGGGGCCTGCCCACTCGTGCGGATGCTCGGGGTTCATGGTACGTGCCGTGTACAGATAGCCGTCCGGCTCCTGTGCGGCAGCCACCACCTTGAGCACGCTGTCTATGTACAGTTTAAGTTTCTTGTCAGGATATGTCTGCAGCAGGTAACTGGCACCCTCGATGGTCTTATAGACATCGGTGTCATCAAAAGAGTAGCCGCCCACCTCGAATCCCAGGTTATGGTCGGCGTGCATCTGCTGTGCAGCCTTGGTAAAGTTATCATAACGGCCGGTCTCCTGGCACTTGCTGAAAGCCAGAGGTATGGTAACCTCACGGCTGGCCTTGAGGCGCTGGCCCCAGAATGAGTTCTCAACTACCTTTACATTGGTGAACGGCACAGGATCTGTAGGATAACCGCTCCCTTTGAGCTGTGCATTTAGGCTGGATGTGGTAACGGTCAATACCGTCAACAGGAAAAATACTCTTCTCATAATATAATTGGTTTTTATTTGATTCTAAATCAGTTACGGTCAGCTATAACCTTAAGCAGGAACCCTCCGCCGCTGGCCAGATGTATGCTCCTGCACTCTGACGGAGTGGTCTGGCTCAGCCTGAAGCTCTGTGCCCTGTCGGCATCGGTGTATGCCTGTATGGTGTAATTGAGCCCGCTGTCCAGGAAACTCCAGTCCATATCTATGTTACGGCTGTCCCAGTTGGTAAGTCCGCCCACATACCAGTCCTGACCGCTGCGGCGGGCCACCACTATGTACTGTCCCATCTCTCCTGCCACCACTCTCTTCTCATCATAACTGCGGGGCAGTGATGCCAGGAACGATGTGGTAACCTGGTCCTGCTCATAATTGGTGGGGGTATCGGCCAGCATGGACAATGGCGAATCCATAGTTATATATAGCGCAAGCTGATGTGCCCTGGTACCCATGGACATGGGTTTAGAGTAGTCTACCTTGAAATCCTTACGGTAGGCGTTCTTCATTGCGCCGGGAGTATAGTCGGCATAACCGCACATTCCGCGCAGATAGGCAACCGTAACGTCATACAGCGGGTGGTCCATTGCTTCTGTATCATTCCACTTGCAGTTCTCCAACCCCAGTATGCCTTCATAATTAACCACATTGGGATATGTGCGGCTCAGTCCGGCCGGCGGAAATATACCGTGATAATCCAGTATCATACGATGGCGTGCGGCTGAATCGGCAATCCTCCAAGCCATCTCCACCGCAGTCTGGTCATTACGGTCCAGAAAATCTATCTTGAATCCGGCGATACCCATTCCCGAATAATGGCTCATCACGTCCTCCAGCTGTTCATCGACAGTATTGAATATAGCCCACAGGATCAGCCTGACCCCACGCTGGCGACCATACTGCACCAGAGCCGGCAGGTTAATCTCAGGAACAGGCTGCATTATGAGCCCCTGGTCCACAGGATACCAGCCCTCGTCAAGCACCACATACTCCAGGCCGTTGCGGGCCGCAAAATCTATATAGTACTCGTATGTGCGCTGGTTGATGCCGGGCTTGAAATCCACTCCCTCAAGCCCCCAGTCATTCCACCACTCCCATGCCGAGAAACCGGGCTTGATCCAGTCTGTGCCATTGGCAAACGCCGCCTTGTCCATAGGCTT
>Ga0247611_10000730_pt1 | contig 64533 bp, 48 predicted proteins | sample 177DNAGHGhighgp2_FD_192422 | JGI IMG/M metagenome (GOLD analysis project Ga0247611, IMG submission 192422) | Sheep rumen microbial communities from Palmerston North, Manawatu-Wanganui, New Zealand - 1770 DNA GHGhigh gp2 | ecosystem: Host-associated > Mammals > Digestive system > Stomach > Rumen... | reverse complement strand
ATTTCTTTGCTAACCGCGATAAACTAACTGCCCTTGCCGACACAATTATCTACACCGGACCAATAGATCAGTTCTACGATTACCGTTTCGGCAAACTCCAATATCGTACAGTGCGTTTTGAAACCGAAACGTTGAACACTCCGAACTACCAAGGCAACGCTGTGGTCAACTACACCTCGCACGATGTTCCTTATACCCGTATCATTGAGCACAAACATTTCGAATCCTTCGGTCAATCGATTTATGACAACCCCAAGACCGTAATCAGCCGTGAGTATTCCACCGAGTGGCAACCCGGCATGGAACCCTACTATCCTGTGAACGATGACCGTAACGCTGCGCTTTACACCAAATACAAATCCCTCGCGGACACTGAAAAGCACGTCCTCTTCGGTGGTCGCTTAGCCGAATACAAATACTACGACATGGCTCCCACCATTGAGCAAGCATTGAACCTCGCTCAACAGATATTATAATTCTTTGTCAATTAGCCCGGAATCTAATTCCGGTTACATCGTCCATTGTCCGGAATGATATTCCGGTCGTCCCATTTGGCGATATTTTTATCGCCATTAGCAGCCTTGGTGTCCTGTTTTCTGCGGTATTCCGCAGTCTTGGTGTCCTGTGCTCGCGATTTCTATGAGCGTGAAGATTACGTCCCCGACAAGGAGCGAAAGCTCCGTTGGATTTGTTTGTTCCTCTGATTGCCAATCGGCATAGTTTTGTCCATTGCGTCCAAATACTATTCCGACATCCCACCTGCCCACTTGGCAACGTTTCCAGAGATTTTATCCTGGTTCAAAACGTATGTCCATTACCCCGGATTTTATCCGGATCCTCTTTGTCGAGTGCGCGAGTCGTCAGGCTCGCGTTTCTCTTTCTTCTTTTCCGCGGGATCGAATCCCGCAGACATTGGTTATTTTCACCAAATCTAACAAAATTCTTCTAAAATATTTGCATATCTCGAAAAAAAGCACTACTTTTGCACACGTAATTGGTTTCCAGCCATAAAAAGCCTCGAATGCTAGTAATTTCAAGGCCTGCAACGGAGTATTATTGGGTGATTATTGCGTGATTATTGTGTGATTAGTGCGTGATTTGGCCATTTTTAGGCTCTCTGACACCCTGTATTTTCCAAATTTTTCTCAGAAAAGCGACAAAAAATCAAAAAATATTTGCACAATTCAAAAAAAAGCAGTACCTTTGCACGCTTTTTATGCTGCGTGCGTGGGTATATGCGTCGCGTACACATAAAACAATACTGCATATAAATAAAAATTAAATACAAACAAATTATGCAAAACAAAGGACTTGTTAGAATTTTGGCTGTGTGCCTTGCACTTGTGTGCGCTTTCTATCTGTCGTTCTCCCTGGTGACGAACCACTACGACAAGAAAGCCAAAGAATACGCAGCTGGTGATGCAGTTAAAGAGTATCAGTATCTGGACTCTATCGCTGCCAAGAAAGTGTGGTTTGGTTACACCCTCAAGGAGTGCCGCGAGAAAGAGATTAACCTCGGTCTGGACTTGAAGGGCGGTATGAACGTAACGATGGAAGTGTCTGTTCCGGACATCCTCGACGCGCTCAGCGGTCACAACGAGACCCCGAACTACAAAGAGGCTTTGGCCCTCGCTAAGCAAAAACAAAAAGCCAGCGGTGCGGACTTCGTTACCCTCTTCATTGAGTCGTACAAGGAGATCGACCCGAACGGACAACTGGCTTCTATCTTCTCGACTTTCGAGTTGAAAGACAAAGTAACACTCACCTCCACCAACGCTGAGGTAGAGAAAGTCATCCGCGAGGAGGTTGACGGCGCTATCCAGAACTCCTTCAACGTGCTCCGTACGCGTATCGACCGTTTCGGTGTTGTTCAGCCGAACATCCAGAAACTCTCTCAACCGGGCCGTATCCTCATCGAGCTCCCGGGTATCAAAGAGCCGGAGCGTGTTCGTAAACTCCTCCAGGGTTCTGCTAACCTTGAGTTCTGGGAGACCTATGAGGCTTCTGAACTCCTCCCGATGTTGGCACAGATCAACCGCGAGTTCGCCGCTACCCAGGTAGAGGAAGAGGCTCCGAAAGCAGAGGCTAAGGCTGAGGCTCCGAAGGCTGAGGGCGATGAGCTCGCTCAACTCCTCGGTGACAGCACTACCGCTGAGGCTGATCAGGCTGCTCAGATCGCTGAGTACAAGAAGAACAACCCGCTCTTCGCTATCCTCAACCCCTCTGTTAACCAGGCTGGTCAGGCTTATCGCGGACCGGTCGTAGGTACTGTTCATTATGTAGATACCGCTAAGGTAAACGCTATGCTCAACTCGCAGATCGCTAAGGCCGTTCTGCCGCGTGATGCACGTTTCTACTGGACCGTTAAAGCGATCGACGAGGCTAATGCTTACTATCAGCTCGTTGCCCTCAAGGCACAGCGTGATGGCCGCGCTTCCCTCGAAGGTGACGTCATCACCGACGCTCGCGCAGACTTCTCGCAGATCAGCGCTTACGCCAACGTTTCGATGTCTATGAACGCGGAAGGTGCTAAGACCTGGCAGCGTCTGACCAAAGACAATATCGGCAAGTCGGTAGCTATCGTACTCGACGGATACGTTTATTCGTTCCCGACCGTACAAAGCGAGATCGCTGGCGGTAACAGCCAGATCACCGGTAACTTCACCGTAGAAGAGGCAAAAGACTTAGCGAACACCCTTAAGTCCGGTAAGATGCCGGCTCCTGCTCGTATCATCGAGGAGAGTGTGGTTGGTCCCTCTCTGGGTCGTGAAGCTATCCGCTCGGGTCTCTGGTCCTTCGCGCTCGGCTTCGTGCTCATCCTCATCTACATGATCTTCTACTATGGTTGGATCCCGGGTCTCATCGCCGATGCTGCACTCGTCTGCAACGTCTTCCTGCTCGTGGGTATCCTCGCTTCGTTCAGCGCTGTGCTGACCTTGCCGGGTATCGCTGGTATCGTCCTCACCATGGGTATGGCGGTCGATGCGAACGTGCTGATCTACGAGCGTATCCGTGAGGAACTCAAGGCCGGAAAGGGTATGCGTAAGGCTATCGAGGACGGTTTCAAGGGTGCCATCAGCGCCATCGTGGATGCCAACGTGACGTCCTTCCTCACCGGTGCTATCCTCGCTATCTTCGGTACAGGTCCTATCAAGGGCTTCGCTGTTACCTACATGATCGGTATCATCTCCTCGTTCCTGACGGCTGTGTTCATCACCCGTCTCTTGCTCGAGGACTATGCTAAACGTGAGAACGCGAAGGAGCTCAGCTTCACCACGCGTCTGATGAAGAACTTCCTCCAGGATATCCACTTCGACTTCGTGGCTGCCCGTAAGTGGGCGTACTGCCTCTCCGGTGCACTCGTGATCTTCGCTATCCTCGGTCTGGAGCCGCACTTGTTCGGTAAACTGAACCTCGGTATCGACTTCTCCGGTGGACGTAACTACGTCGTTCGTTTCGACAATAACATCAACACCCAGGATGTTCGTGAGAGCCTTGACAGAGTCTTCCAGGCTGAGTTGAAGGACGGCGAGACCTTCGGTCTGAACGTGATTACCTTCGGTAATGACGCGAACCAGGTTCGTATCTCGACCAACTTCCGTATCCAAGAGGATAACGCTGAGGCTGACGAGGCTATCGAGGCACTCCTCTACGAAGGCTGCAAGCCGTTCTTGGGCGAGAACATCACCTTCGATGACTTCCGTTCGACCGATTCCAACGCCGAGGTAGGTATCATGTCCAGCCAGAAGGTTGGTCCGGCAATCGCTGATGATATCAAGACCAGCGCTGTTTGGGCTATCCTTGCTGCATTGGTTGTGATCTTCCTCTACATCCTCTTGCGTTTCCGCAACTTCGCTTACTCCGTAGGTGCATTGACGGCATTGGCACACGATACCGTGATCATCCTCGGTCTGTACGCTATCCTGTGGAAGATCATGCCTTTCTCCATGGAGATCGACCAAGCCTTCATCGCGGCTATCCTGACCGTTATCGGTTATTCTATCAACGATACCGTGGTCATCTTCGACCGTGTACGTGAGTACAACGGACTCTATCCGAAACGCGATCGCAAGATCAATATCAATGATGCGTTGAATAACACGCTCAGCCGTACGTTCTCGACGTCTATGTCCACCTTCGTGGTATTGTTGGCTATCTTCATCTTCGGTGGTGAGACGATCCAAGGCTTCGTATTCGCACTCCTCTTGGGTGTGATCGTAGGTACTTATTCGTCCCTCTTCATCGCTTCGCCGATCGCTTATGACATCCAGATGGCACAGGCTCGTCGCGCAGCGAAGAAAAACGCGAAGTAATTAGGAAAGGCAAGGCAGCATGACTAAGAGAAAGCCGGGACCGGTTTGCAGTTTCTGCGGACGTGAGATGCCGCATATGTTCTCGGGCATGGATAATGCCCTCATATGCTCGGAGTGTGTCAAGGAGGGGTATCGACTCGTCTTGGCCAACCCCCGCAAGATGGCAAACGATGAACTCAGCTTGGACACGCTGCCTACGCCCCAAGAAATCAAGGACTTCCTCGACCAGTATGTCATTGGGCAGGACGAAGCCAAACGCTTCCTTTCTGTAGCCGTTTATAACCACTATAAGCGTGTGCTGCAGGAAGTGTCCAACGATGACGTGGAGATTGAGAAGAGTAATATCCTGCTCGTAGGTTCTACAGGTACGGGTAAGACTCTTCTCGCTCGCACGGTCGCCAAACTGCTTAAAGTGCCGTTTGCCATCACCGACGCAACATCCTTAACCGAAGCCGGATACGTGGGAGAAGATGTCGAATCGCTCCTCGTTCGTCTGCTTCAGGATGCCGATTATGATGTGAGCAAAGCCCAGCGCGGTATCGTCTTCATCGACGAGATAGACAAGATCGCCCGTAAGAGCGAGAACATGTCTATCACCCGCGACGTGAGTGGAGAAGGTGTTCAGCAAGGCTTATTGAAGATGCTCGAGGGATCGATCGTGAATGTGCCGCCTCAGGGAGGACGCAAACACCCGGATCAGGAGTTGATTCATGTCGATACGAAGAACATCCTCTTCATCTGCGGAGGTGCTTTCGATGGCATCGAGCGCAAGATAGCACAACGAATGAACACCCAAGTCATTGGTTTTGAGGCACAGCGCGAAGCAGAGAAAGTGGATAAGAACAACTTACTCCAGTATATCGCGCCGCAAGACTTAAAGTCCTTTGGCTTAATCCCCGAGATCATCGGCCGTCTGCCGGTATTAACCTACCTGCGCCCCTTAAGCCGTGAGGCCCTGCGCTCGATCCTGACCGATCCCAAGAACGCCCTTACCAAGCAGTACCAGAAACTCATGGCAATGGACAATGTACAGCTCACCTTCGAGGAAGAGGCGCTTGATTATATCGTTGATAAAGCCCTGGAGTACAATCTCGGTGCACGTGGTCTCCGCGGACTGATGGAAACGGTCATGACCGATCTGATGTTCGAATTACCTACCCACAAACAACTGGGTACACAGCAATCTTTCACGGTCACCAAAGCCTATGCACAAGAGAAACTGGGCAAGGCTGATCTGGTAAGACTAAAGAACGCGGTATAATAGAGAAATAAAAAACGCGACTCTTCGGAGCCGCGTTTCTTTTTAGAACCCGCTATAAACTATCTCTAATTCCATACCGTTCTTTGCCGAACGTATTTCTGTGGCAGAGATGGTTTGTTGTTGCCGTACTGATGTGACGGCAGAGGTGCCGCTTGTGGTCGTAGTAGTACCTACCGTGACCGGTATAAGCAGCATATCCAAAGGTCTCTTAAGGGAATCAGGCGTCTCTTTACGCAACTGGTTGGTCAGAAACTTCGATAAGTCGTAACTGTAGTAATAGTAAGCATCACCCAACGAGTCTGTTCCTTGCGTCAAAGCGCTTAAGATCGCACAGGTATCCGAAGGAACCTCACGGTCCTTGAAGAAACGAACAGCACTCTCTTCGCGGATAAGCAGCATATAAGATGCCGGCTGTAACCAGTTGTCACGCGTGATCTCACTCTTACTACCGGTAAACACATTCATCACCTCTACCCGCACCTCTGCTTTGTTCACATAAGGACGTTTCTCCAAGGTGTCCTCGCCGATGATATCTACAATCATATGCGACATGATTGTATCCGCTATCTGCGGCATCGGTATCTGTAGGTGCGTGTACACGCCCGCGGGCGCGATAATATAATTATAGGTGTCTGAATCCTGTTTGAGCTCCTCTATCCACTCGTCCTTATCTTGGTAATGGATATGATTAACCGTACGCACCTCAGAATTAGCATAGAAAGCTTTCATGTCATTAACGATAGTATCTTTGCCCGCTTTGTTGTAAGAAAAATGATAGAAGACACCCAGCGCGATATCGGTAATATTCAGTACCGTAGAAGAACCGAAAGAGGTCTCAATAAGCAAGCCGTTGAATAACTCATTGAACTTCTCCTGACTCTCAAACGTCTGGATAGAAGCAAAATACTGAGTAAAGTCATCATTCAGACGCATGCGTACCATAGGAATATAGTCTCCGTTTCCGTTCTGAATAGAATCCAGTTTCTCGGATGCCGCTACGATACGATGGTTCGTCAGAATACTCTTGTCACGCGAACAATAGTCCTCTATATTCAGGTCTGAACGGTAAGTACCGGAATAGTCAAACGTCTTCCTGTCCATCAGATAGGCATTGACGGCCAGCGGAGAGTTACCGTCTCCCACCCAGGTCGAGTAATACATGAACAGACAAATGGAGTCCACCGAATCCACGCAGAACCCTTCCGGATAATGATATCCCTCCGGACAAGCTAATTGCGTTAAGATAGAAGCGCGCAACAAACCGTACTTCGTCTCTACCTCACCCAATAAGAAAGAGTCTGCTTGAGAAATGATGGCATCACAACTGTCAATATTCGACGTAATAGGGAAGGTGTCTGCCAGCACAATGATCGCATCACCCCTATCCAAAACCGACTGACCGGTCGTTTCTACATCGTCCAGACATGCAGTAAAACCGCATGCTACAAAAAACGAGAATACTATATGAAGCAGACGTTTATTCATTCGTCTCTGTTCCTAATAATGTTTGATAGAAATCATATTGACGTTTACATGCCGCGGTGAGATCCTCTGTCTCTGCGTAAGGCAGAATAGGCTTGCCTTTCGTCTCTGCATAATTGCTAACACGCTGATTAACAGTAGGTGTTGCATATACAATAGCATCGGAGAAATCAACGGCCAGACGCATCAACTCTTCGTAACCCACAGGGAATCCGGCCAATGCACGCACATCGGTATTCGTGATACCGTCAAGACGTAACTTGTCCGTAAACTTCGTCGGGAAGGGCGTGCGATACTCTTTGTCGTCCAACATCAAAACGATCTTGGAATGCGCAAAGAACGGCTCGTCGTTGAAAGCTTTCTTCAGATATAACGGCGCCAGTGCACTCATCCAACCTGAACACAGGATGATATCCGGAGTCCAACGCAACTTCTTTACCGTCTCAATCACACCGCGCGCATAGAAGATAACACGGTCGTCATTATCAGTATATTCCACGCCGTGCTCGTCCGCTACGCCTTTGCGACGATGGAACAAATCATCGTTATCAATAAAATAAATCTGAATACGAGCTGTTTGAATGGAGGCGACCTTAATAAGCAGCGGATGATCCGATTCCTCAATGATCAGGTTCATTCCGGACAAACGAATCACCTCGTGCAATTGGTTGCGACGCTCGTTGATCTCACCGAACTTAGGCATGAATGTGCGGGTCTCAAAACCATGCCCCTGGAAGTACTCCGGCAACTGACGGTTAAGCAGACGCATCGGCGTCTCCTCAGCCATGTAAGGATATATCTCTTGCGAGATAAATAAGATACGTTTGGGCTCTTTCATAGGCATATACACATTTTAGCACTGCAAAATTACAAAAAAATTTTGATATATGCAAGAAAAGTTGTAATTTTGTACGATTTTTTGAAAAATTAACTCAAATATATGCAAATTATTACTACAAAACAAGACTTACAGGCTGCCATTAAGGCCTGCAAAGCCGCAGACAAGACTATTGGTCTTGTTCCTACAATGGGAGCATTGCATGCTGGTCATGCGAGTTTGGTGAAACGTGCAGTTGCAGAGAACGATATCTGTGTCGTTTCGGTGTTTGTCAACCCTACACAGTTTAACAACAAAGAAGACCTCGCAAAGTATCCGCGTAACATAGAACGCGATGCAGAACTGCTCAGTTCGATCGGTGCGCATTATGTCTTTGCTCCTACACCCGAAGAGATGTATTCGGCGGAGGAGATGAATACTACCTTCGAGTTTGACTTTGCCGGCTTGGACAAAGTGATGGAAGGTAAGATGCGTCCCGGACATTTCAACGGCGTCGTACAAGTGGTAAGTCGTTTGTTCTATCTTACACAGCCGAACAAAGCGTACTTTGGTGAGAAAGACTTCCAACAATTGGCCATCATTCATCATATGGTAGAGCGTAGCTCAATGGCCGGCACATTCGGAGATCTGCAAATCATGGATTGCCCTATCGTACGCGAAGAATCCGGTTTGGCACTCTCCAGCCGTAACGAACGTCTCTCGGCTTCGGAAAAAGAAACCGCTTTGGCCATCTCTCAGACGCTGTTTTCTTCGTTGAAATGGGCGAAATCTGCTTCTGTGACTGAAGTACAACAGCGCGTCATTGACACGATCAATGCCGTTCCTGGTCTCGAGGTGGAGTATTATGAGATAGTGGATCAATCCACCTTGTTACCCACCGACACCTTCAATCACGCTATAGGCTGTGTCACCGTTTATTGCGGACCGGTGCGATTGATTGATAATATCAAATACAATTGATCATTGAAAATCGTTTGCGACGCATATATTCCGTTTCTACTTGAGGCCGTTCAATCAGCATGGCCTCAAGTGGATTTTTATCCGTTAAAACCGGAAGAAATCGATGCTTCTTCGGTCCAAGACGCTGACATCTTAGTCGTGCGTACACGAACGAAAGTAGATGAGTCGTTATTGCAAGGCTCAAAAGTACGACTAGTCTGTACGGCCACCATAGGTTTTGATCATATAGATACCGCTTATTGTGAAGCACACGGTATTCGTTGGACCTCTTGTCCCGGTTGCAATGCACAGGCTGTTTGTGATTATATCGAGGAATCCCTGAGTGAACTGAAAGCAGTTGGCACTATCGGCATTGTCGGTGTCGGTCATGTCGGCTCGTTGGTAACGCAGATGGCACGGCGAAAAGGTTTCCGGGTTTTGCTCAATGACCCACCAAAAGGTATCGGCGTTTCCCTCAATGAGATCGCAAGAAATAGCGATATTATCACCTTTCATGTGCCTCTTGATCAAACAACCTACCACATGTGCGACGAAGCGTTTCTGTCCAAATGTAAACCCGGCGCACTGATCATCAATGCGGCGCGTGGAGGCGTGGTAGACGAAAAAGCGTTATTGCACAGCGGACATCCTTTTGTGTTAGATACCTGGGAGAACGAACCCGACATTGATTTGGACATGTTATCACATGCTCGCTTAGCGTCCATGCATATTGCAGGCTATTCAGTAGAAGGCAAACGCAACGCGTCGCAGATGTGTCTTGATGAGATCGCGAAGCAATTCGACCTTCTGAAAATCGACATTTCGGGATACCGGTATGCCGGTATAACGAGATCCCGAAAAAAAAGCAACGAGCCGTGGCTCGCTGCTATTACTGCTCAACTCAAAGCGAATCCTACTGCTTTTGAGTCTCTGCGCAAATCGTATCCACTGCGCGGAGAATAGGTTCAATAGACGGCGCCTCTCCAACAGCCTCAATCATCCACTGTTTAGGCGTTAGACGTCCTAAGCGATAGATACGCATGTACTCTCTGGCAAATTCCAATTGGTTTTTGCTTTTAGCCAAATGTTCTTCCAACTGATATTGCACTATATGTCCCAACGGATAATTGGGCAAATACATCGGGGCATTGACCATATGGCTATAAACACCCAGCAGAATACAATCATGTTCGCCTAACACCGGTTCGTAATATTGATTCCATACATCTTTGGCAATCTGCAGTGTGGCTTCGCATAGTTCTTTGGCGGTTGCCTTCGGATGAGCGTATATCCATCGCCACATAGCCATATCCACCAGACTCACACCCATTATTTCATACATAGACCAGAATTGATCCAGTACTTCGTTGGGATTGTTAACACCATTACCCATCTTAGCGCCCGGTAATAGTTGCAAATCGCGATGTTGCCAAAGGAAAGCACTTGCTTCTGTATAAGCTGTGTTAGGAACTCCGGAAAGCATATAATGGTCAATGAAATACATATCCAATACCTGCTCTACGCAATGTCCGAACTCATGTACGGCAATGTTATATCCCTTATAATCCATGCCGGCTGCGGGAATGCGTGTGCGCAAGCGACTTTCTTCCTTTCGTCCTAAGCTCGGCCAAGCATGTCCTGATCCACGCGCAGGTTCTACCACAATATGATGCGCAATGCGGCGTGCGTCCTCTGAATAGAATCCCATCTGCTGCAATAAACGCGGCATATCGGCAGCAAACGCATTGGCATCAGGATAGAGTTTGCGGGTAAGTGCAGACAACTCGTCTTCGTTAAGACTCGCGCGTGCTTTGAATCCGTCGTACCAGATATCATAAGGTCGTAAGTCTCGTCCTAAACGCCTCCGAATGATCGAAGCCACTTGTTGTACCTGTTCGGATCCTACAAGTGCGCGGAACAAACTGTCCAACTCATAGTCCGGAATCTCTACGCCGCCTTCAAAATTACGAATAATACCTGTCGGCATAGAGGGGCAATAAGCATCTTCTGCCATATATGCCTGTGCAACATCGAGTATCTTTTGATAACGCGTATAGGGCTCATTTTTCTCGATTTCATCGGAAGAATACGGCTCCCACACATAGTCCTTTCCGTTAATGGCTTTTTGCGGAATAGTCTGGTCGACGATACGTTGCATGACCTGATAAATCATCTCTTGCTTCTCTTGGCCGTTTTCTGCGCCATAAAGAGCCTTCAACTCGTCGCGTAAGTTCCAATGACTAAGCAATACCTTGTCTTCGCCCCATAACTGCCGTCCATCTTCTGTGCGAAGATTCCCCATGTAGATATTATAGTCCGCGATATAGTTCTCTGCGTTGGCAAACGCTTGAGCCTTCCGGGTATTGACATCCGCCGGGACGCGGGTAGTGAACACATCTCCCATACGCGCGTAAGCCCATTCTTGACGTGTCCACGTCTTACCTAACGAGTTCTTCTCCTCCAAGGTGTAATGTGGGAAATTGATAATGGTGATAAAGGCTAACTTGTTGGCGAACATATCGTCTGAGAAATGAGCTAACGGGCTGTAACCGGACATGATCCAATCGGGTGTTTGCGGTTCAGCTGCATTGGTCAACTGAGTGGGTTTTAGCAAATCCACGGTCAGCATGTCTGCCGATTGATAACAATTCTCCAGAATGCGGCTGAGTGACTCAAACAATGCCAAACGTTCACTATCCGTTTGGCAGTAATAGTCTGCTACCAATTGTTCAAAATCTGCTTGTGAACCATCTTGTTCGGTCCATAAAGAAGCAGCTTGCTGCACTCCAAACGGCATCGAGGGGTCTGTTTTCATAGATTCTTGTTTTGTACATGCGGCTAAAACCAAAAAGCCGAGAAAAAGTGTTTTAAATTTCATAAATCATTCATTTTGGTGTGCAAATGTACAACAAAATTTGCACACATGCAAATAATTGCAAAAAATTTTGCATATTTCAAAAAAATATTGTATCTTTGCGCCCAAATTGTATTTTGTTTATATGAAAGAAGTAACAACGAAGAAATTATTGGACACTATTATTGAAGGTGTCCGAAACCGTAAAGGACAACGAATTGTGACGATTGACTTGCGTAAGATCAAAGAAGCTCCGGTGGAGATGATGCTTATTTGTGAAGGACAGAGTAACACGCAGGTGGCTGCTATTGCCGATGAAATCGACGATTTTGTACGTACGAAGACACATGTTCATCCGCTGAGCGTAGCCGGACAAGAGAATGCCGAGTGGATAGCAATGGACTACGGAACGATATTCGTGCATGTGATGCAACATGAGCCGCGTGCATTCTATGATATCGAGCATCTGTGGGCGGATGGTAAAATTACAGAACTACCTGAAATCTTATAATTATGGCAGATAAAGATACAAAAAAACGCAGACCTGCTTCTCGCAAAGGTCAACCTTCGGGTCCGCGCAGATGGCTCAGCCTGCTCTTCTATACCATCGCCTTTGCGTTGATGGGCTGGTATTTCTTTGGTGACAAAGAAGGCGGTATGAGTAAAGAGTTGAGTTATACTAAGTTGACCTCTTATATCGAAGTAGGCGCAATAGAGAAGATCGAAGTGGCAGATGATCTCATCGCCAAATCAACCGTTCGTCCGCAATCCTATACGCTGGTATTTGGTTCGCAGGGAGACGGTGAGCGCGCTAAGGGAATTCTCCGTACACAGGTGCCTTCTATTGAAGAGTTTTCGAAATATATCGAAGGTGTGAACACTACACGCAAGGCCAACGGACAGGCGGCAATTGATGTGAAGTATAACAAATCGAAAGATTATTGGTATCTGATACTTGTCAATGTCCTTCCTTTTGTGTTGCTGATTGTATTCTTCGTCTATATGAGCCGAGGTGTCGGTAGTATAGGCAACGGAGGTGGTATCTTCGGTGTAGGCAAAGCGCAGGCACAATTGTTCGATAAGGATAAAAAAGATAAAGTAACCTTCCAAGATGTGGCAGGCCTCTATGGCGCCAAGCAAGAGGTACAGGAGATCGTAGAATTCCTGAAAAACTCTAAGAAATATACGGAGATAGGTGCTAAGATTCCTAAAGGGGCGTTGTTGGTAGGCCCTCCGGGAACAGGTAAGACTTTGCTGGCAAAAGCAGTTGCCGGCGAAGCCGATGTGCCGTTCTTCTCGATGAGCGGTTCGGACTTTGTGGAGATGTTTGTGGGCGTAGGCGCGAGCCGTGTGCGCGATCTCTTCCGTCAAGCGAAAGAGAAGGCGCCGGCTATCATTTTTATCGATGAAATCGACGCAATTGGTCGTGCACGTGGCAAGAGTGTCATGACAGGCGGTAATGACGAACGCGAGAGCACACTTAACCAGTTACTGACCGAGATGGATGGTTTTGGAACGAACTCCGGTGTTATCATATTGGCGGCTACTAACCGTGCTGATGTGCTAGATGCGGCATTGTTACGTGCAGGACGTTTTGATCGCCAGATACATGTAGAGTTGCCTGACCTGCAAGAACGTAAAGAGATCTTCCAAGTACATCTGCGGCCGTTAAAACTGGATGAGTCGGTGGATATTGATTTCTTAAGCAAGCAAACACCGGGTTTCTCGGGCGCTGATATCGCCAATGTTTGTAACGAAGCTGCCCTTATCGCTGCGCGCGGCGAACGAAAGAAAGTGACGAAGCAGGATTTCATGGACGCTGTCGATAGAATAGTGGGTGGTCTGGAGCGAAAGAATAAGATCATGACAGATGAAGAAAAGCGCTCTATCGCTTACCATGAGGCCGGTCATGCTACAATCAGTTGGATGCTTCGTTGGGCAAACCCGCTGGTGAAGGTGACTATTGTTCCGCGCGGAGCGGCATTAGGTGCCGCATGGTATCTACCTGAGGAACGCCAGCTGACTAATGAGGAGCATATCTTAGACGAACTCTGTTCGCTTTTAGGTGGTCGTGCTGCGGAACAGTTATTCCTTAATCAGACTTCTACGGGTGCGCTCAATGACCTCGAGCGTGCAACCAAACAAGCGTACGCGATGGTGGCATATTACGGCATGAGCGATAAGTTGAAAGATGTAAGTTTCTACGATTCCACCGGACGTTATGACTATGGTTTTGTAAAACCCTATTCAGAGGAAACGGCAACACTCATCGACCAGGAGACGCAACGTATCATAGCCGATCAAATGGCACGTGCAAAGCAGATCTTGACCGAGCAAGCCGAGGGACATCACCAGATAGCACAACTGCTTATCGAGCGTGAGGTGATTACGTCGGAAGATGTGGAGCGAATCCTTGGACCTCGTCCGTGGAAGAGTCGTGGAGATGAACTGCTGGAGGCAAACGCACAAATGGCGGCATCCGAAGAAGCGGAGAAACCGAAGAAACGTACACGTAAAAAGAAAACAGAACTCCAATGAAACAGTATTTTATGATCTTTTCGCTCGCAGCGATGATAGGTATATGCTGCTTGAGTAGTTGCGAGTCCAATGATCCTTCGGGTGGCGGAGGTGGTGGTCAAGGCGGCTCGTCAGTAGCCATAAACGGCCGTCTACCTGGTAAGTTCTCGGTATCAAAAGATAAGAAAGTGAGTTTTTCGAAAGGAAACTTGCAGTATCGAGCTTCCTCTAACACATGGCGGTTTGCGGTGAACCAATACGATTTTGTCGGTGGAACGTCTGAAAAGGGAGACTATGAATTAGGAAACGTATACTATAGTGGTGTCAAATGCAGCAATAATTTGATATCGTCCACATATGACGGATGGATTGATCTGTTCGGCTGGGGAACTAGCGGATGGGGAAGCGGTTATCCTTCCTGCATGCCGTTCAATACCTCAACGAATAAGGAAGACTACATCCACGGAGTGGATCTGACAGATGATTTTATTCATGCAGATTGGGGTATCCATAATGCTATTGTTAATGGCGGTAAGAAACCCGGTTTATGGCGTTTGCTGACCTTCGATGAGTGGGAGTACATCAGATTCAAACGTCCTAACGCGGACAAACTGATAGGTCTGGGCGGCGTATATGACACTCAATGCGTTATCCTTCTGCCGGATAACTTTAATCTGAACGGAATAACGGATTTTCAAGGACTTGTAGATGCAGATTACATCAGTTTTTCGTCGTACGAAGACTATGATAAATGGAGGGCAAATTTTGGGAAAGAGTACGATGAACTGGAGGCAGCCGGTGTGGTGTTTTTGCCTAAGGCTTATGAACGTCGAGGTAACACAGTCCTGTTTGGGACTCCCTATATCGAATATTGGACATCCACGCATTATTCAACCAATGAGCTGGATATGGGCGCCCTGTCAATGTTCGGCCATACGGACTATGATGCAGCCGGTTTTATGAATTTTGTGAACTACGGCTTGGCAGTGCGTCTGGTACAAGAAATTAAATAATTAACAGATACGATAATGAAAAAAGTATTGTTTGGCATCGCGCTGTTATGTGCAGCGATGATGGTCTCGGCGCAAGAGACGCCGGAGAAATTGCCGATGGATCCGGAGGTCCGCTACGGCAAGTTAGATAACGGATTGACGTATTACATTCGTCACAACGAGCAACCGAAGCAACGTTGCGAGTTTCATATCGCGCAAGCGGTAGGTGCTATCCTCGAAGAGGATCATCAGAATGGTCTGGCGCACTTCCTGGAGCATATGGCTTTCAATGGAACCCAGCATTTCCCGGGTAAGGGTATCATCAATTACTTCGAGTCGGTAGGTGTTAATTTTGGCGGAAACATCAACGCCTACACCTCTATTGACGAAACGGTTTATCGCCTGTCAGATGTACCTACCTACCGCGAAGGTATTGTGGATAGCGCTTTGTTGGTAATGCACGACTGGAGTTGCGGTTTGTTGTTGCTGCCGGAAGAGATTGATGCCGAGCGTGGTGTTATTCTTGAGGAGTGGCGCACCGGCCGTACGGCAAGTCGTCGTATATGGAAAGAGTTGAACGCGAAGATGTATCCGGGTACGCAATATGCGAAACGCGACGTGATCGGTGATACCGCGGTTATCAATAACTTTGATTATCAGGCACTCCGTGATTATTATCACAAATGGTACGGACCGGACAACCAGGCTATCATCGTAGTGGGTGATATCAACGTAGATACCATCGAGGCCAAGATCAAAGCGTTGTGGGCAGAAGTACCGCGTCGTGAGAACTTCGGTGAGCGTCCTATCTATACGGTGAATCATAATGACAAGCCGCTGGTGGCTATCGTGACCGATCCGGAGGCAGAAGGAAGCCGTATCACGATGGAGTATAAGTTCGATCAACTGCCTGAGATACTGCAAGGTACAGCACAGGAGTATATGTTAAGTCTCGTACGCGGTCTGGTATGTAGCATGCTGGATAACCGCTTCTCGGAGTTAGCACTGGATCCTCAGGCATCGTTCACCGGAGCCGGTTGCTACTACGGCGAGGCCGCTAAGAAGATGGACGCTTTCTACGGTATATCTATTCCTAAAGAGGGTCGCGAGACAGACGCTTTCAATGACCTTTTGTTCCAGCTGGAGAAGATGCACCGTTATGGTTTTACCCAAAGTGAATTGGACCGCGTCAAGAGCGAGAAACTGAACTCGATGGAGAAATACTACAACGAGCGCAATACCCGCAAGAACATCACTTTAGCGCGTGAGTGTATCCGCAATTTTGAAGACGGCGAGGTGATGCCGGGTGCAGAATGGGAGTATGAGTTCACGCAAGCCGTGCTGCCGATGGTTAGTCTGGAAACGGTGAACAATGTGGCTAAATCGCTGATTCATGCGAATCCGACCGTGGCTATCTCCGGTCCGGAGAAAGAAGGAGTGAATATTCCTTCTGAAGAAACGATTCTTGCTGCGTTGGCAGGACAAGGCGAATTGGAAATCGAAGCACCGAAAGAGGAAGCTTTTGACAGCGAGTTGGTTAAGAAAGCACCGCGTAAGGGTAAAATTAAATCGACCCGTTATAACGAAGAGATCGAATCGACGGAATGGGTTCTTTCTAACGGTATCAAAGTGATCTTCCACCCGACAGAGTTCAAGGCCGATGAGATCTTGATGCAAGCATTCTCGAAGGGCGGTTATAGCCAAGTGAAGACAGCAGACCTGCCTTCGGCAGAAGTGGCTACCTATGTGATTGAATACTCCGGTATAGGCCGTTTCAACTACACGCAGTTGGAGAAAGCATTAACCGGCAAGACGGTTTCGATTAGCCCGGAGATCTCGGAAAATACTGAGCGAATGCATGGTTCGTCCAGCGTGAAAGATTTTGAGACATTGCTTCAGTTGACCTATCTCTATTTCACCGCTCCGCGTCGCGATGAACAAGGTTACGAGACGTTGATGGCATTGCTTAAGAACCAGTTGGCTAACCGCGATAAGAACCCCAAGGTGACGTTCTCTGACTCGGTTCAAGTGATGACGAACAACCACTCCGAGCGTGCGCCGCTCTATAATATGGCGTTGCTGGAGAAAGTGAACTTGGACAAGGCACTGGAGATCTATAAAGCGCGCTTTGCTAATCCTGCAGACTTCACCTTTGTCTTTGTGGGTAATATTGACCCGAAAGACCAGAAAGTACAGGAACTCATTTGTCAATGGCTCGGTGGTCTGAAGACAAAGAAGAACTGTCACGAGGGTGTGATTGACCATCATATAACGGTGGCACTTGGGCTGCAGAAGAACTATTTCAGCCGTCAGATGGAAACCACAACGGCTTCGAACCGTATTCAATACACGTCGTACGATATGCCGTATACCATGGCTAATGACCTGAATATGGAGATGATCGGACGTATCCTGAGCACTCGTTATCTGGAGTCGGTTCGTGAGCGCGAAGGCGGCTCGTACGGCGTAGGTACTTACGGTTATATGACCATTTTGCCAACTCCGCGTGCAGGACTGATCATGCAGTTTGATACCGATCCGAACAAGCAGGAGCGACTGATGGAGATTATCCACGAGGAAGTTCAGACGATTATTGAGAATGGACCGCTTGCTTCTGATCTGCAGAAAGAGAAGGAGTCGATGCTCAAGGATTATCAGGAGGATCTGGAGAAGAATACCTACTGGCGTCAATCGTTGTACATGTATTACATGTACGGCGAGAACAACATCCGCGATTACAAGGCGGCTGTAGAGGCTATCACAGCAGAAACGGTACAGGCTACGCTCAAACAACTGGTATCTGCCGGCAATATGTTCGAGGTAGTTATGTTCCCGGAGAACTGATAGCAGAAGGCCGATGGCCAAATATTTTCTTATAGCAGGCGAGGCGTCCGGAGACACGCATGCTGCGTCGTTGATAACGCAGATACAGAAGCGTGATGCTCAGGCGCAGTTCATAGGACTCGGCGGTGACCATATGGTTGCCGCCGGGTGTCGCCTCTATCAGCATATCAGCCATATGGCTTTTATGGGCATTGTGGCGGTAGTGCGTAATGCAAGGCAAGTGCGTCGCAATTTCCGCATTGCTCAAGAGGCACTCTTGGCGGAGCGTCCCGATGCCTTGATATTAGTCGATTATCCATCGTTCAACTTGCAGATGGCTTCATTCTGTCGCAAACATCTGCCTCAAACGAAGATTTATTACTATATTCCTCCCAAAGTGTGGGCATGGAAACGTCGTCGAATTCATCGAATCGCCCGTCTTTGCGATGAAGTGTTCGGAATCTTCCCGTTTGAACCGGACTTTTATGCACAATACGGTTACCGCTGTACCTATGTAGGAAACCCTACAGCAGAACAGCTTAAAACCTCGGTAAAACCTCGTACAAAGTCTAGGATTATCTCGGTGTTACCAGGGTCAAGACTCGATGAAGTCCGCTGTTGCCTCCCACGTATGTTAGAAGCGGCAAGACGTTTCTCGGATTATCAGATCGTAGTTTGTGCCGCACCGGGTATTGAAGACGCGTTCTATAGGTCTTATTTGCAGCAAGGAGAGACGTTGACTCGGGATACATATGAGGCGTTGCAACAAGCGCAAGCGGCTATTGTCAACTCCGGAACAGCTACGCTGGAAGCGGCCTTGTTACGTTGTCCGCAAGTGGCAGTGTATCATTTGGCCGGCTCTTGGCTCATTGGACTCATTCGTTGGATACAACCTCTGCTTTTCTCAATCAAGCATTTCACACCGGTGAATATCGTTGCTGGCAAAGAGGTAATCAAAGAGTGTATTGCGAATGATTTTACGGTAGAGAAAGTGGCCGACGAATTAGGTCGTCTTTTAACCGATGAGACCTACAAAAAAGAGATGCTCGCGTCATACGAACACCTCGCTTCTATCTTGGGCTCTCAACCCGCTTCGGCGAAAGCCGCCGAAATCATTACATCGAAACGATAATGGATGCCAGCACGTAAGGCATCGCTCCTATCAATATGCCTTTACTCAGGCGCCATGTGTCTGTGGTGTAAAAGACAAAAATAAGTGCTAAGTCAGGGAAGACGCTGACGAGCAACAGTTTACTTAGCACTCCTCCGGCCTGAAACTGTAAGGTTTGAAGCGGATACCAAAGGTTCATGACCTCGATATACGTCAATCCGAAAGCAGCAGGCAAGATGAGGCCTATCAGAATCCCTATCCAATAGCGATCAAAGCGCTCCATAATGGGTCAGATCTATCAAGATCGGTGTGATGGACAATAACTGATGGTCCAATGCCCAAATGTCGGTATCTTGTGCATCGGGTTCGTCGTTGACGAACTCACCCCCCAGTTTCCATGCTCCGACATACTCTTTCGAACTTGATCCTTCAATCGGGTCTAACTCATTCGTCCAGTGTCCGCCACATTGCCGCGTCCATCGAATACCTTCTATCTCGCCCACGGGCGCGTTGATGTTATAGCACGTGCGGGGCGGAACACCTTCTTCTAACAAGTGGTGGGTTATTTCCAACAGAAACGGTTGCAACCAATGCAAATCTACATCGGCAGCATGGCTATTAATGGACCATCCGATAGCCGGAATACCTTTCTCTGCCGCTACCAGACAGGCACCCATCGTACCCGAATAGATGACGTTGATAGAGGCGTTACTGCCATGGTTGATACCCGACACGATGAGATCGATGGGTTGATCTTTGAGCACAACTTCCCGCGCCAATTTGATACAATCAGCCGGTGTGCCGTTGGTGGTATAGACCTCGGCGCCATTCAGGTCATGCTCTTCTACACGTCTGAGCAAGATGGGCGTAGTGACGCTAATACAAGCGCCGTAACCGCTTCGCGGACCATCGGGCGCAATAACGATCACACGCCCCATATGCGTCATCTCTTTGGCCAGCAGACGAATGCCTGCCGAACCCCAACCGTCGTCGTTAACTACAACAATATTCATACTTATGCTTGTTTGACGACGTCAATAACTTGTTGAGCCAAGGCATTTGCTTCGTCCATTGTGGCAGCCTCCGAATAAACACGGATGATCGGCTCCGTGTTGGACTTACGCAAATGCACCCAACCATCCGCAAAATCAATCTTCACACCATCGCGGTCATTCACGCGCTCGTTCTTATATAAATCTTTTACGCGCGCGAGGATGGCATCCACATCTGTTTCCGGCGTGAGATCGATACGGTTCTTACTGATGCAGTAGTCGGGTAGAGTGCGACGTAACTCACTTACTTTTATATCCAGATGTGCGAGATGGCTCAAGAACAGCGCGATACCTACCAAGGCATCTCGGCCGTAATGACACTCGGGATAAATGACGCCGCCGTTACCTTCGCCGCCGATGACTGCGTTGACACGTTTCATCTCTGCAACGACGTTCACTTCGCCTACCGCACTCGCGCTATAGACTCCGCCATGCTTGGCAGTTACATCGCTCAGCGCGCGCGTCGAGGACATGTTGCTCACTGTATTACCCGGCGTGTGACGCAAGATATAATCGGCTACGCTGACCAGTGTGTATTCCTCGCCGAACATCTCTCCGTTCTCGCAGATGATCGCCAAGCGGTCCACGTCGGGATCTACAACAAAACCCACATCTGCCTTGCCGCTCTTGAGCAGGTCGCTAATTTCCGTCAAATGTTGCGGCAGGGGTTCCGGGTTATGCGGGAAATGTCCGTCGGGGGTGCAGTTGAGCTCGATGATATGCTCTACTCCTAACGCCCGCAAGATAGCGGGGATAGCGAGTCCGCCTACCGAGTTGACGCAGTCGATAGCCACTGTGAAGTTACGTTTCTTGATAGCTTCAACATCGACCAGTTTCAGTTTGAGCACTTGTTCTACGTGATACGGTAGATAGTTTTTGTGCGTCATATGACCTAAGTCGTCTACCTCGGCGAAGACAAAATCTTCCGCTTCGGCGATCGACAGTACGCCTTTGCCTTCTGCATCATTGAGGAACTCACCATTCTCATTCAGAAGTTTGAGAGCGTTCCATTGCTTGGGGTTGTGGCTGGCTGTGAGGATGATACCACCGGCTGCTTTCTCCCCTGTCACGGCTAACTCGGTTGTAGGCGTGGTCGCGAGACCGATATTAACCACATCGTAGCCCATTCCCATGAGGGTGCCGCATACGATCTGTTCAACCATATGACCGCTCAGACGCGCATCACGGCCTACTACGATCTTGTTATTCTCCGGCATCGCTGCGCGGCGTTGTGTCGCATAGGCAGCCGTGAAACGAACGATATCTACAGGATTGAGACCTTCGCCTACAGGTCCGCCTATTGTTCCGCGGATGCCGGATATAGATTTAACTAAACTCATATTATTGTTTTACTTTGATTTTTAGAATATATACATAGGGAGTGACGGATGACTGATCGTCGGAAGATCCCTGTTTGCTGGGCACGATAATCTCGCATTGCGAATTAGGGTATCCCATCAGTTGGATAGCTGCATGCCATCCGATGATATCGCATTCTGTGGTGTTGCCGTAATGGAACTCAGCCGGGTACGGTTGGTCGAGCGTTGTCCAATAACTGAGCGTATCGGCATCTTCTGTCAATCCGAATTTCTTGTATCGCGCTACGATAAGGTCGTTAAAGACGATCTCCAGGTCGATAGTGTCGTTTGTCTCAGGGTCAACGCGCATCGTGTCTCCGCGCTCAATGAGATGGAAATACAACTTGTCGTATTTAGGTACTTTATAGTACTCTTTCTCGCCCCAAACATGGTCTTTGGCAGGCTCTTCGGTGAGGATAATCAGATTGTTGCGACTGATATAGTTATCTATCAGTTTGTCTTCCGCCATACGCAATGAGTTGTAGGAGTTGTTGTTACATCCTACGATACTCAATGCCATTACGGCAAGTAATAATACAATGCTCTTTTTCATTTATTTCAGTTCTAAATCAATAATTACATTCTCATAGGGTGGTATCTCTGCGGTGCCTTGTCGGCCAAAGGCCGAATACCAGGGTGCGTACATCCGTATTTTTGCCCCGCGATGCCATTCGTTGATGTTCTTGTCAATGGCAACCGGTAATTCATACTTACCAATACGATAGGTCTGTTCGGTATCCATTAGCAAGTGCTCTTGCGTGTCATAGACGCGCATATGCAACAACCATTCTTCTCCTTCTTGAGGTGTAGGTGTTTCTTCGTCTCCTAATGCCAACACTCGCACCCATGCGTTGCCATAATAGAGCGCATATGTCTCACACCCCTGCGCTTGCGTGAGTTGGAGTAACTGCTTGTCTGCAGCCTCGGCCATCTGACGGTTGAAGTCCATAATGGCCAACTCCGCACTATCCACCGGCACTTCCGCCCCCATCCGCTGACTCGGACGCTGAGGCGCTTGTCTGCCGCAGGCCAGAACGAGCATCGCCAGCACACCTATCACCGCTAACCGATAACCTCTCACCCTTACTTCTCTCCTTTCTCCAGACAAGAACGACGGTATTCACTCGGCGTCACACCGTACGTATTCTTGAAGCACTTGGCAAAATACCGGCTGTCATTCATGCCGACCATGTAAGTCACTTCTGTGATGTTGTATTTGCGCTCTTCCAGCAGTTGAGCCGCCCGTTTGATACGCATCTCGCGGATAAACTCCACAGGACTGAGACCGGTCATATTCTTGAGTTTGTTGAAGAAGACCGTACGACCCATACCCATCTCGTCCACCAATTCGTCTACCGTCAGCGTGTTGTTGTCCATCTGCTTGTTCATTACGTCTAACAACTTAGCCAAGAAAGCATCACCCGGGATGGGCTCGTCTGTTTTTTGTGGCTCCAGACGCATCAGACGTTGACGATAACTCTGCTCCAATTGGTTACGCTGCGCGAGCAGGTTATGCACACGCGCACGGATGTATTCCGGTTCAAAAGGTTTGGTGATATAGTCATCTGCACCGTATTTGAGGGCCTCCAGACGACTTTCAATAGCAGTCTTGGCTGTCAGAAGGATCACCGGGATATAGTCGATATCCGGATTCTTCTTGATGAACTGCGTCAACTCCAAACCATCTACTTTGGGCATCATCAGATCAGTTACCACCAAATCAATCGGTTGGGTGCGTACGATCTGCTTAGCCTCTTCTCCGTCTGCCGCAGACTCGATGTTATAGTCTCGGCTCAAAATAGTAGACAGGAAATTACGCATATCCTGGCTATCATCTACGATCAATATCGTGTGCTTGCTGTCTTGCTGTTCTTGCTTGAGTTGGTCTAACTTGTCCTCCAAAGTCAGCGGCGAACCGACCTGTGTCGTCATATCATCGGCAATGAACTCCACGTTTTCATCGAAATGCTCCTTGCCGGTATGCAATAGGATAGTGATGGTTGTGCCCTTACCCACTTCACTTTCGACCTCGATATGCCCGTGATGCAAATCAACCAGTTCTTTTGTCAGGTTCATACCAATACCGGTACCGGTACTGTTGGTGGAGTTAAGCTCGTTATTGCTGGAGAAGCGTTCAAAAAGCACGTTACGTTTCTCCGGTGGAATACCGATACCTTCGTCTTGTACGATAAGCGTCACAAAGCCTGGTTTGTCAGCCACGATCACGCGGATACTCTTACCTGCCGGTGTGAACTTAAACGCATTACTAAGCAAGTTCCACAGGATGGTATCCATGCGTTGACGATCCACCCATACGGTCGAATCTGTCGCGCGATTCTCGATCTCAAAATGGATATGTTTGTCGTACGCTTCTTTCTTGAAGTTGGCGCTCGTCTCTTCCACCAGGTTGCTGAGTAAGGTCTGTTGTACCTTCAGTTTCATCTTCTGGTTTTGCACCTTACGGAACTCCAACAACTGGTTGACCATACGCAGCATACGTTGGCTGTTGCTCTGAACCAACTCCAACTGACTCCGCACGCTCTGGCTGATACGCTCGTTCTGCAAGATGTTCTCCACCGGCGCCACAATAAGTGTGAGCGGGGTGCGTAACTCATGACTGATGTTGGTAAAGAAACGTAACTTGATATCCGTCACCTGCTGTTCTACCTTTACTTTTTGCCGCAAGCTGTTGTAGATAGAGATGAAATAGATGGTGAGACTGATACCAAAAACGATGCCGATGATATACAGCAACACTGCCCACCATGCCAACCATAACGGACGTTCCACAGAGATGAAAATCGTCTTCTCGTTCTCTACCTCCACACCTTCTCGGTTGGTAGAGCGGACATGGAATACATAGTCTCCATGATGCAGGTGACTATACGTCACACGCCGTACATCCTTCGCGTGTATCCACTCCTTGTCGATATCGTCCATGCGGTAGAAATATAAGAGTTTGTCTGCGCCCACATAGTCCATGGCCGCATACTCAATGGTGATGTTACTACCGCTGGAAATCGTTATCGTGTCGCCGTCTAACTCTGTATCCGGCGTCGCGATACGGGTGATATGCATAGGTGGTACGGAACTTGAACGTTTGATAAGAGAAGGTGTGAAGGCACAGTAACCGTTCGAGTAACCGAAGAGGATAGTACCCTCCGGCGTGCATAAAGCCTCCGCCTCTGTGAAATATGTATTCTGCTCTCCGGCTAAAGCATCGTAGTTATACAAGTTCCCGGTCTCTAAATCCAACTGTTCGATGTCGTTCTCCGAGCAGAACCACAGACTCTTTTCGTCGCAGGTCATACTCAGGATGATATCGTGGAAAGTCTCCACGCGAGTGAAAGCCAACTGCGGGTCTTTGGGGTCTAAGGTCAACAGACCACCGCCGAACGAACCCAGCCACAGCCGGTCGTGGCTGTAACAGATAGCACGGATATCATAACTGGGCAGCACAGTACTGGTGAGGTTATTTAGGTTGATACGCAGTACACCGGTCGTAGTACCGCACCATAATGTACGGTCCTCTATCTCGATGTCACGCACTTTCATACCCGGACCGATGACGATCGGTTGCTCCCATCGTCCTTGTGCTTGGTCCCAACGGAGGATGTTCACTCCTCCGCCATAAGTGGCTATATACAATGTCCCTTCGACGTCTTCTTCGATATCATAGATGTCCGGATGATTCGTCGGAATTTCTTTCCACTTACTGTTTTCTTCTTTCCACTTCAGTCCTTCGCCCTTTGTACCATAGAGTAAGCCGTGACGAGTCTCCAATGCACAATAGACTTTAGTTTCCGACTTGATGAGTGTCAGTACTTCGCCGTTTTTCTTGTGCGCAAAAGCACGTACCTCGCCGTTATCTTGCTCTGAATGACGCATGTCGAACAGTTTATACGGCGTAGGCTCCATATTGACGCAGTCCACTCCTCCATCGTACGTGGCTATCCACATCTGTCCGTCGCGGTCCACGTACGCGGTATGGATCATGTTCGTCAGGTCCTCAATAGGATAAACCAACTCATCTTTCTCAAAGTCGTAGTAACTCCATCCACCGCCGGTAGGGTTCACCCATGTGCGGCCTAAGTTGTCTTCCAAAATAAAGAAGTGTTCGCGCAGACGACCGGCATAACGGCTGTCCAAAGGAGGTGTGAAACGTTTCCATTGACCAAATCGATATCGCAGGATACCATAGGTATCGTCCGCCTGCCATATGATACCGTTTTCGTCTACGGTCGTCTTTTTGTCGCTTTCCTCCATCTTATGCACCATGTCGAGTGGCAGGCTATCATAAGGTTGCTCGCAGATGTGTTTGCGCGAGGCATCGATACGGTAATAATGACCGTCATAAGTCTCCCACCAGATGCGCTCCTCTTCGTCTTCGAAGATTAGATTGACGCGGTTGTTAACCGGCACTTCGACACCATCGTTCATGGCCTTGAAGACCGTGAATGTGTATCCGTCAAAGCGGTTGAGACCATCCCAGGTACCAAACCACATATACCCTTGTTGGTCCTGCAAGATAGCCATGACGGTATTTTGACTCATACCGTCTTTGATGGAGTAATGCTTGGTGATATAATGGTCATGGGCGCTGACGCTTAGCACCATACATAACAAGCCCAACAATAAACACAACCGCTTCATGACTTATCGATTTGTCTTTGCTAACCGCTCGAGGTAACGACCGTAATTAGTCTTCATCTCTTTGCCCAAAGCCGCTAACTGCTCGGTGGATATCCAACCGTTGCGCCAAGCAATCTCTTCGATACAACTTACATAGAATCCTTGACGGTTTTGAATGGTAGCGATGAAGTTACCGGCATCCAACAGGCTGTCGCAGTTTCCGGTGTCGAGCCAGGCAAATCCACGGCTAAAGAGTTTTACTTTCAGCGTGCCTTCGTTCAAATAAAGCTTGTTCAAGTCTGTGATTTCATACTCACCACGTGCACTCGGTTGCAAGTTTGCAGCTTTCTCACACACGGTCTCGTCGTAGAAATACAGACCGGGGATAGCATAGTTACTCTTAGGTTGTGCCGGTTTCTCTTCCAACCCCAATACCTTACCGTTCTCGTCAAACTCAACGACGCCGTAGATACGCGGGTCCGCTACTTCGTAGCCGAAGATGACAGCTCCGCCTTTCTCTGCCTCCTCCACCGCTTCGCGTAACATGGTCTTGAAGTGTTGGCCGTAGAACATGTTATCGCCTAAAATCAAACAACCCGGTTCGCCGTTCAGAAACTCTTTACCTAACACAAAGGCCTGCGCCAGACCGTTCGGAACCAACTGCACTTTGTAACTCAGTTTCATACCGATACGACTACCGTCACCTAATAACTCTTCGAACATCGGCAGGTCGCGCGGCGTGCTGATGATCAACACTTCACGAATGCCTGCTAACATTAACGTACTGAGCGGATAATAGATCATTGGTTTATCATACACCGGCATGATCTGTTTGCTGATTGCTTTACTCAACGGATACAAACGCGTGGCGCTTCCTCCGGCTAAAATAATTCCTTTCATAATAAACAAAAACCTTTGCGGCCAAGCCTAAGTTTTTTTCTCGTGCACTATGCACTCGATTAATAAAACCTTTGCGGCTGCAAAGGTACGACAATTTTTCCACATATGCAAATAAATGTGGAATTTTTGTCAAATTAGTGCTAAAATAGACACGATCAGTGTGGAAAACATCAAGACCGGCATCTGTTTGTCGAGCCCCTCTTTATGTGTCCAAACATACCAGAGATGCCATGCCCATATGGGTAGGACGCAAAGTGTCCACCAATGTCCGTAAAGTGCAAAAAATGTCAGACAACCAACAAGCAAGCCTGTGTGATAAACCCGTCCTCCGGTCGGACCTAACAAACTCGCGAAGGTGCGTTTACCATGCACACGGTCATTTGCCATATCGCGGATGTTATTGAGGTTCAGTACCCCAACACAAGGAAAACCAATAGCCGCACCGCACCAAGCGGCCTCCCAGTTCATCGTCTGTGTCTGCAGATAAAACGCCCCCATCGTACTTAGTAGACCGAAGAACAAAAATACACCCAAATCACCCAAACCCATATAGCCGTAACTGTGCTTTCCGAGGGTATATTTGATCGCTCCAAGGATTGCTAGCAGGCCTAATATAATGAATCCTAGACTTTGTATATTGAACAATGTGCTAAAAGCGCTGTAAATCAATGCAGTACCAAACATCACGCACAGCCCTAAAAATAGCCAAATCATGCCTTTCATTTGCCGTGTCGTGATCGTGCCGGCCTGCAGACCATATGCTTCGCGCTCTTTCTGTTCAGAGTCCGTTCCTTTCTGTGCGTCCCCAAGTTCATTGCAGAGGTTACTAAGGATCTGCAGACTCAAGGTAGTGAGGATCGCGAGAATAAAAGTTGAAAGTTGAAAATTGAAAGTTGAAAGGTACGCCAAACCGCTACCCAAGATGATACCTGATACGGATAGCGGTAAGGTTCGTAAACGTAAGGATTGAATATACGGATTCATGAGCTCACATAATTTGTTCTTAGAACGGATAACCTATTCCGAAGTTGACGCGGAAGCCGTCAAGGAAAGAAGGTATGTTATAATAGGTGTTAATAGGTGCGTCATAATCCGGTTTGCCTTCCTTGTCATAACGGAAGGTCTGGTACGGTGTGTGGATTCCGACACCGAAGTCCAGACGTACGACAAGTCCGTCGATATCGAGACGCAGACCGGCGCCTGTTCCGAGCGCTATCTGTTTGGCAAACTCAGGGTTGTTGATGATACCGTCATAAAGGGTCACACCTTTGGGCAGTTGGAGGTAATTCATGTACTCCGGATGTCCGGCTGCTTGGAAGAGATCCTTGAGGGAATACCAGTTCCATACATTACCTGCATCAAGGAATGCCGCGCCGAACAGTTTCCAGACGATGGGGAAGCGGAACTCGAAGTTCGCCTCGAGTTTGAGATCCCCGGAATGGAAGAAGTTCTGGTTGTACTTGGGCGAATTGAAGTTACCGGGTCCATGCGCATAGGGCGAAGCGGCGCGAAGGCTGTTCGGTCCACCGGTATAGAAGGCCTCGGAGAGGGGTGAGAAGAACGAGTTACCCAGCGGTATGTTCGCGCCCGCATAGAGACGCGTCGCAATGCTGATCTTATCGGTGAAGTTAAAGCGGTTACGCAGTTCTGCCGTCAGTTTGACGAATTGGTTAAAGGTGATATTTCCAAGTTTCTTGTCCTGATCGTTCCACTTGGAGCCAAAGAGACAATAGAGGGCGTTGATGAGGTTACCGGACTCCTTGACGCCGAGGTCGAGGAAGGTGTTAACACCTCGTTTGGTACGGTAGTCATCGTAGATGAAGTTATACCCGATAGAGGGTACGAACTCATTGCCGGCAATAACTTTGATCAGTTCCGGAAACTCGGATGTCTTTTCGATCAGGCTGCTGTCATTCTCGGCCTTCATGAGGACAACAGAGAGCGAGAACGGCGTGAAGGCATGTCGGATATGGGGGTTGTTGGGCGAGTGGATAAAATAGGTGAACGAACCGTACACCTTATGCACACCATATCCGCCGGCAATGTTCTCGTACTGGTAGCCGAGCATATAACGGGTGTCGCCATCCGGGTTGTTATCACCAGTCCAATGGAGATAAGGAAAGACGAGTGAGGCGTTAACGCCCAGTTTATAGGTATCCGTCTTCTTAGGGTCCCCGGGATGACGGTTTCGCAGCGCCCAATAATAGGCACCGTTACCTTTAAGCGTGAAGGTCTCGCCATGCCCCAATAGGTTCTTGATAGACGATTTGAGGGTGAGATCGGGACCTATACTGTTGTTCGAACGATAGGCCACACCTGCATCCGCCGTGAGACTGTAGGTACGGTTGATACTATCTCCACGGAAGAGTTCTTTGCGACGCCAGTCTTTGGTTGCCAACACCGCCAAACCGGACTTGTACAGTTCACCCTCGAGCACGTTGTTATAGTCTCGCTGCGAGTAGAGACGAAGCATGACATTACCTTGTTTGGTGAGCTTATAGTCCGCAGTGAAGTTATTGAACATACCGTTGGCATCATTGACCTCGGGGTTGTCCGTAATGGAGGAGCCTAAGGTAAGACGCAGTTTGTCTTTAAAGAACGACTTACTGATGGATATGTTCATGTCGTTGGTTTTGCCCTGCGCGTGCTCTGACTGCCCGCTGCTGAAGTCTATATCCACAAACTTACCCAATTTAGAGTTCGACAGCGCAGCATTAATACGGCTGTTGATGATAGAAGAGAGGGCATATCCGTCTCGCTGTGCGGCCACGTTACTCTCGCCGACATACATACCCGTTGCCAACAGCGTAGCCGCAAGTCCTTCGCGTGTCTCCTCGTCGAGTGACGCCAACTCCTGAGTGATCGCCTCATCCTCGGGGGCTTCCAAGAAGAAACCGATGCTCTTAAGGCCTATTGAGTCCAATACACCATTGACACGCACACCGGTGGTGAAGTCCACACGTCGGGTTTCTTCGTCTTCCGACTCGACGTCTGCTTTCACTTTCTGCGAAGCAGAGATCGCCAGTTGGGTCTGTCCTATCGGTCCATTAAAGGCTACATGACTGCCGGAGTCCACATGGAACGGCATGATAGGATAGGCTTTGGGCGAGTAACGGACAAAACCGTCATCGACGTTGATACGACCGCCCAAAGAGAGCGGATCGGCTTCGGCCATCTGATATTTGACATTGACCGTTCCGTGCGGCTTGACTTGTGCAAGATTCTTCTTGTCGATAGGATACGTGATATCGGTGACAGGCAAAAGCGTCACATCGACGTCCGCCACGATACTATCCAGCGGACCGGTGACACGGCCGCGTATGTCGGTTGCCAAATCGCCATAGACAGGTATCGGGCCTCCTTTGGGTAACTTTACCGGCGCAAAACTGTCGGCAGCAAGGCTTATGTCGAGTCGCATGCTGTCCAGGTCCAAACCGCCGGTAAGCGTAAGGAACGTGCTATCCGCCGCATAGATAGGCAGGCCGTTGAGATCCACGTGATTATGGTTCATAACGATGGGCGTCTTACCCAAACCGACAGCTATCTGATACGGCTTATATTCGGCCGTGATACCCAATGGTATCACCTCCGCAGATATATCCGTCTTAGCTGGTAGGCCGTCCACCGAAGCCGACGCACGGATAGTACCATCAAGATCTATATCCGGGAGGGTCACAAAACTATTGACGAGATCAACCGGTATCTCCTCCGTATGTACATCGACGCGTAGCGCATGCGCGTATTCTTGCGAAGGAGATATGGCAAGGTCTATCGTGTGGTCGCCTAACTCTTTGTCGGCATAGTTGATGCTGTCGAGTTTGAGTTGTCCCTGACCCTGCAGTTCGTTGCCTTCACGCTCGAGGTCCAGACGGAAGTTTACATCGGTGCAAAGGCCATAGAAAGACATAGCGCCATCCGTAAGGCGTGCATCGGCCGCTAGCGAAACGTTCGTGCGTTCCTTTGTTGAAGCTATGTTCAGTGCCACTTGGTCCAACTCGACACGGGTGCTATCGATATAGTGCTGAATCGGACTGCCTTGTCGCAACGTGAGGGAGGCCTGCAGAGGTGGAAGGAGGCGGCACAACGAATCGAGATGCTCGAGCGCCGTAGAGAAATCGAAGGAGGATAACGGTTGGATACGGTCGATGAGTGTCATGACCTGCATCGGGCTTTGAGCGGTCAGGTTCAAACCTTGTGTGTGGAGATCTAAGGAGGTCGTACCGTCCGTTGAGAAATCCAGGGTTAGGTGCTCTGCTTTAAAGTCTTCGCCCGCCACATGTGCCTGCACTTTACGCATCTGCGTGTGGTAGTCCACCGACATATTCTTGAGCGTCAGGAATTCCGACACACGGAACTGATGTTTGGTCTGCGCTTTGATGGACAGGTTTTTATCTCTCATCGATACGGGTAGATAGAGCGTACCTTCCACCGTTTTGTTCGCCAACTCCGCATCGAGCGCTATGCCGGAGACGTTGATGTTGTCATAGACCGCTTCACTCATACGCATGCGTACCTTAGAACGCATCGCGCGCGAATGGGGATCTATGCCTTTGCCCTGCGCTTCGATATCGCCGGCCAGAATGATGGGGGTGGAGTCTTTTAGGAACGGCGATAGGTTCACGCGGTCGATATGTACCGTAGCATCATAGGCCTCGTCATCAATATCATAGGATGCCCGCAGACGGGCTTTGCTGCCTTGATATTCCGCTTCTCCGGTCACATCTACCTTCATCGTCTCGAGATTCATCTTCGTGGCCGCAAGGTCAGCGCGTGCCCCCATCTCATCCGAACGCACATGCAGCCCGTCAGAAATAATCAGGTTGTTCGCCAGATTCACACGCGCATTGCCGTAGATCGTGTCAGCAGGGATGCGGAGTTGATTTAAACCAAAACAAAAATCACCTACATTCAATCGCCGTGCATCGTAGAGGTTCGCTCCTACATCCACTAGGGCTTCCGTCGATAAAGAGCCTGTTCGGATATCCAGATTCAGCGGCGTCATCGCATAATGGATATTTCGCAATTCGCCGTCGGGTATATCGAAGGCCAGCAGCAAGGGCGTTGTATCCACGGCCGCCGTGTCCGGCGCGGCGCCGCGCAAGTCGATAGCTACGTCGGCATCATTAAGCCGCAAGCCATGCAAGGGGTACTTTCCTTCAGCAATGATGAGTTCCGGACTCGACACATCCAGCAACCCGACGATGGCGTCAATACCCACCGCCGCGATCATGCTGTCCGAATGAAATGTTGTTTCTTCCAGATACAATTCATCCACCTGAATCGGTATCCGTGTGAAATCTTGAATCTTGACTCCGGAATCCTTAATCTTTGCCGTCGCCTTGAGCCTCAACGCATGCGTATAGATAAGCGTGTCTTGGCCGCGATGACCAACAAAGAGGCTGTCTATCTGTACATCCAGCGGCAGGTCTCCTTGGCCTTTATAGGCGCGGTAAAGTACCATCGGAGAGTGATGGAAAGGCGAGAGATAGATATGACCTAAATCGATATCATAGTCCATCTTCTCATTGGCCACAACAAGTCCTTTATTGAGCACTTTCGCGCGCAGCGAAGGCACATAGAGCACGCAACCTACTGCCAACAACAGGAGAAGCACTACCCCCAACACCCCACCGATAAGGGCTGTCGGGATCTTCCATATGAGACTTTTCTTACTCAATTAGAAACTCTTCTGCACACCAAACTTGAGTCCATACAGACCCGGTGTAAACTGGTTGGCAAGCATATTCTTCAGTTTGCCGGAGAAGATGATGATGTCTTGCGTATGCTCCTGATAGCGTCTTCCGGTCTCGGGCTCCTCATAGAAATAGGAAGTACCGCTAAAGCCAAGACTGAGGATGGAGAAGAAGATTTGGAAATTGCGCTTCCTGTTAAACTGATACGTGATGACCGGCGATACCTGGAATCCGTAGTTGACGCTGTATCTCAAACCGTCATAGTCCGTACCCTTCACGTTTCCATCCGATACACGCGGAAAGTCCATGCCGGAGAATACGCGTCCTTCCAACCAGATGCCTACTTTGTCATTAAAGAGTGACTTCATGCGGTAACGCACATAAGGTGCCACCTCCCATGAGCCTTGGTGTACACGCAGGTCGGTCGTGTATGCGCTATCCACAAAATTGAGAGAATAGCTCGTCACCATATTGGCATAACTTCCGCTCAGACGCACACCCAGATAGACGCGTTCTTTCAATTTCCATCCTATCTCAGGGCTCAACGCAATCGACCATCCGTTCTCTTTACGGTCAGAACGCGAGTCATGATGGAAATAGATGTCGAAGTTGTAGCCGTAGTAGAGTTTTTTCTTCCACTCGGGAACGGGTTTGGCAGGTTTGGCCTGTGTGCTCGGTTTAGCAGACACGCTGTCTGTAGCTGTGTGCGTCTCACCCACTACGGTTGCTACACCACCTAATCCCGTTGCCAGCGGGTCCGTTTCTTTCTGCTGGGCCATCACGATGGTACCACTCAGTACCACCGCAGCAATCAATACATAGAATCGATTCATATCAGTTTTATTTTTCGTCCTTATCCGGGGTTTGTTGGTCGTTTTCGGTCATATTCTTGATGAAGAGGTTCACCACGCGCTTGGTGATAAAGGTGTGTGCTAACACTTTGTTTATCTTCTGGTGATGGTTCTGCATCCGAGCCTCCGAAGAGGTAGTGCCCGTCTTCTGTTCCAACTGTGCCACTTTCGCTTCGCGCTGGTCGATGCGGTCACGCATGCCTTGCGGCGCATGTTTGTAGAGAAAGTTATAACACGGCACACCTGTCTTCATAATGTACGGCGTGAGGAATGTGGTCAACACAGACGCCGCCACGATGATCGGGTAGATCGCCGGATCAATAACACCTAATTGGTTACCCAAAGTAGCGATGATGAAAGAGAACTCACCGATCTGCACGAACGAGAAACCCGTGCACATCGCATCTTTCAAGGTCTCACCGCCCCACCAGCAGCCGAGAGTACCAAACGTGATCATACCTACGATCACTACGACTGCGACAAGCAGTATTGACGGCCAGTACGTTACCAGCGAAGTCGGATTAATCATCATACCTACCGAAACGAAGAAGATAGCAGCAAAGACGTTCTTAAGCGGAGACATCAGTTTCTCAATGCGGTGAGATTCCAGCGTCTCCGCCAAGATCATACCCATCACAAACGCACCGAGTGCACTGCTGAATCCTGCTTCTTCGGCCGTCAGTACCATACCCATACACAGACCGAGCGCCAAAATAATCAGCGTCTCGTCGTTGAGGTAACCACGTGCCTTGCGGATGATGGTCGGAATCACTAAGATGCCCACTACGAACCATACCACCAAGGTCACAGCCAGCACACCGACGGTCTTAAGCATCACCAAGGCATCAAAACTGTTGCTTGTAGCGATGTTGGACAACAACACCATCAGTACTACGGCGATGATATCCTCCAAAATCAAGATACTCGTTGCGCCTTGGACAAATCGCTCTTTGCTCCACCCTGCTTCATCTACGGCCTTCATCACGATGGTCGTACTGGACATACAGAGCATCGCCGCCAGGAACATCGAGTTCATGTTGTCTAAACCGGAGACACGGCCGACACCGTATCCCAACAACAACATGCCCACTACGATCGTCGCCACGCCGACAAAGGCCGTCTTACCGCTCTCGAACATCTTCTTTAAGCGAAACTCGAGACCGATGCAGAACAGCACGAACAGCACGCCGATCTCACCCCACGCCTTGACGTTCTCGGGGTTCACCAGATTCTCTCCCGCTAAGTTCGGACCCACTAAAATACCGGCAACGATATAACCCAATACCACCGGTTGTTTCAACCACTTAAACAGCAGACTGACAACGCCTGCCGTGATCATCAAAATGTATAAATCATGTACCATACAGATAGAAAATTGTTTGCGGGTGCAAAATTACAATAAATTTCTGATATATGCAAATTTTTTGTATTTTGGCCCCAAAATTTGCATATATGCAAAAAAAGCAGTACCTTTGTCGCCCGAAATGAGAAAAAGTATTATTATAGGAATGCTTCTCTGCGCGACGGTAATTTGCGCGCAAGAGCAGTTGACAAACCTGCCGACAGTCTATATCGAGACTGAGAACAGCCAAGAGCCGTACGACAAGATAGACGAGATACGTTGTTTTATTCGCATCGCGGATGGGACGTCAGTCTTGGAGGACTCGGCGCTTGTTCGTCTGCGCGGCAACGCGTCCAAAGAGTATCCGAAGAAACCCTATCATATCCGTTTTGACAAAAAGCACTCAGTAGTGGGTTCGCCGGCGAAGGCGCGTCGCTGGACGCTGATTAATAACTGGGGCGATAAAACCCTGATGCGTAACCTGTTAGCATTCGAACTGAGCCGGCGTCTGGAGATGCCCTACACACCTTTCGGTCGCGCAGTCGATGTGGTGATGAACGGCGACTACAAGGGTTGTTACCAACTCTGCGACCAGATACATGTGCATAAGGATCGAGTAGAAGTAGATGAGGGTGGATTCCTGATAGAAGCCGATGCGTACGCCGAAGATGAGGATGTCTATTTCTACTCCAACAACTGGACCCCGGTTTCTATCCATTATCCCAAATCCGACAGTATCACAACGGTCCAAATCAACGCCATCAAGAAGGTATTCAACAAGATGGAGCAAAATTCGCATTCGAACATGGACCGCGAGACCTTTCTGCGGCATTTTCTGGTGGGCGAGATAAGCGGTAACACCGACACCTATTGGTCCACGTATTTCTACAAAAACTCCACTTCCGATACAGTCTTTACCGGTCCAGTATGGGACTTTGATCTGGCGTTTGAGAACGATGACCGTACGCAGCCGATCTGTTCGCACAGCCAATATATCTACCGTTGTTGTAGTAGTTGTGCGGGCGACATGCGTAATTTTGTAAACACCTTCATCAACAACTCTACAAACAAGAAACGTCTCAAGACCCTTTATGCCGCGTATCGGGATAACGGCGCACTGAGCGCCGAAGCGATGATAGCGGTTGTGGACTCGCTTGAAGCGGAGATACAAGCCTCGGCAGCGTTGAACTTCGAGCGTTGGCCGATCCTCTCAGAGTACGTGCATCAGAATTTCCGCGTCGGGCACACCTATGCGCAGGAGGTCGAGTGGGTGCGTGAGTATCTGACCGAGCGCTTCGCGTGGATGGACAACAAACTGAATTACGTGCCGGGACAAGCGCTTGAGCAAGTCTCGGACGAAGACCGGCCACGCAAGGAGTTACGCAACGGACAGATCGTCATCCTCCGAGGCGGGAACGTCTATTCGATCAACGGACAAAAGTTAGAATGATGAACAAAGGAGTTTTATATATCGCTTTGGCGATCACTTTGATCGCTTGTAACAAACCTTCGCGTCTGGAGCAGTACCGCGCAGAGAGACATGTAAAAGACAGCATCGCGCTGGTTGAACAGCAGCGTACGCAAGCTTATTACGAGACTCAGTTAGAGGCTCTGATGCCCGTTGCGGACAGTTTGCTGACGTTCTTTACCTACGAGCGTAATGAGAAATACCAGGATCACGGCTATTACGTAACGAACGGTCGTAACAACTTGCGTATCTTAGTCCGCGACGACGGAAAAGAAATATTACTCTACCGCGAAGGCAAACCCGTGCAGACTTCTGACGACCCCAAAATGCAACGGGCACAGGAGTTGCAGGTCGTAATAAAGGACATACAGGAGTGCGAAAAACGTATCAAACATACCTCGCTGGAGGTGCAAAAATACGAAAAACGCTTACAAAAGCAATAATTATTTGCATATATGCAAAATTTTGTGTATCTTTGCAGCCAAATTGGATAATACGACATGTCAGAAAGTAAATACGAAAGCAAAATCACCTCAGCGCCCTGCTCTGCGCAGCAGATTTATCGTGTGCTGAGCAATATGCAAAACTTGGAACGCGTACGGGAGTTTATCCCGCAAGACAAGGTGCAGGAGATGGATATAGAGCCCGACCGCGTGCGTCTCAAAGTGGATGGTCTGGCGCAGAAAATAACGATAGCCATCGTGGACCGTATCGAGAACGACACAATTAAGTTCGGAGCAGAAGGCATACCGATGGACGCGAACTTCTGGATTCAAATGAAAGAGGTGAGCCCGACGGATACGCGTTTGAAACTGACCGTCAAGGCAGATATCCCGTTTATGTTTAAGTTTATGGTAGAGAAAAAACTGCAGCAAGGACTTGACCAAGCTGCAGAGATGCTGGCGCAATTTCCTTATTCCGTATGGCAATAAGGAAATTGTGATTTGAGATTTGAGATTTGACATTTGAATTATGAAAAGACCGAGAATACACAGAGAAGGCCGAACACTGATCGTGGGAACGGTGTTGCTTCTTTTTATCATCAATGTACCGATGTACATGTTCTTCCCGCATTGGATCTTCGGCATCACGTTGGCGCTGACAGCCCTGCTGCTGGTGTTCGTGACCTATTTCTTCCGCAACCCCGTACGTGTGCTGGAGATCGATGATCCTAACTTCGTCATCGCTCCTGCTGATGGACGTGTAGTAGTCGTAGAACCGACGGAAGAGAATGAGTATTTCCACGAGAAGAGATTACAAGTGTCGATCTTCATGTCGCCCTTTAACGTGCACGCTAACTGGTATCCTATCGAGGGTACTGTACTCGTGAGCAAGCATCAAAAAGGTCGTCATATGGGCGCATGGTTGCCTAAGTCCAGTACGGAGAACGAACGTTCGCTCGTCGTGATCGAGACGCCTTCAAAAGTGCAGATTGCCCTTCGCCAAGTAGCAGGAGCCATGGCACGCCGTATCGTGACATACGCCAAGCCCGGACATTATGCACACCGCAATACCCACCTCGGTTTCATAAAACTCGGTTCACGTGTAGATATGTACCTGCCGCTCAACACAGAGATGTTCGTTGAGGTGGGAGAGGCCGTACGAGGAAACGAGACGATTATCGGAAGACTTTCCGATGAAAATGAAAAGTAAAAAAATAACAATTTAAAATATAATACTATGAATTTTGAAGAATTATTTGCGCAGTATCCCTGCCCGTTCAATGATGAGCAAGTAAAAGCTCAAGTAGCTGACATCGAAGCAAAGCATTTTGCTGAGAACAATAACATAGAGGTATGGAAAGAGTGCCTCCATCAGATCGACTACACAACGCTGAGTGCTGATGATACGATTGCTAAAGTGGAGTTTATGGCAAATGCTGTAAACACCTTCGAGGCGAAGTTTCCGGGCGTACCCAACGTAGCCGCTATCTGCGTGTATCCCGCGATGGCAGAGTACGTACGCAAGGCCCTTAAGGATCCGAAATTCAATATCGCTTGCTGCTGTGCCGGTTTCCCTGCTGCACAGACCTTCCCGGAGATCAAAGTGGCAGAGACCGCACTCGCACTTAAAGCAGGTGCTACCGAAGTGGATATCGTTCTTTCTGTAGGTAAGTTCCTCGAAGGACGTTATCAGGAGTGTTTCGACGAGATCTCGGAGATCAAAGCTACTTGCGGCAAGCATCACCTCAAGGTCATCCTCGAGACAGGCATGCTCAAGACCGCAGAGAACATCTGGAAAGCTTCTATCCTCTCCATGGCAGCAGGTTGCGACTTCATCAAGACCTCGACCGGTAAGATTGCTGTCAATGCAACCCCGGAGGCTACTTTCGTTATGTGCCACGCCATCAAGGCTTGGAAAGAGAAAGCAGGCATCAAGATGGGTTACAAGCCCGCAGGCGGTGTGTCGACTACCGATGAGGCTGTTCAGCACTTCACGCTCGTCAAGGAGATCCTCGGCGAAGAATGGCTCAACAACGAGTGGTTCCGTTTCGGCGCAAGCCGTCTGGCGAACAACCTGTTGAGTTCTATCGTAGGAAAAGAAACAAAACATTTCTAATGTAATAATCGTTCTTTCGTATGAAAGATAAGAATAAGATTTTATCCAAAAAATTCTTTTCGGACAATGTAGCGGAGCTCGTCGTAGAAGCTCCGCTTATTGCCCGTAGTCGTCGTGCAGGTCACTTCGTGATCATCCGTGTGGACGATCACTCGGAGCGTGTGCCTCTGACCATCGCCGGCGCGGACATTGAAAAAGGAACGATCACGCTGGTTGTTCAACAGATAGGTGCGTCTACCCACAAACTGCTGGCGATGGAGCCGGGAGAGTTCTTGCACGATGTGGTAGGCCCGCTGGGTCGTGCTACGCGTATTGAGAACTACGGAACGGTCGTTTGTGCTTGCGGTGGAGTAGGCGCAGCGCCTATGCTGCCTATCGCCGAAGCCCTCAAGAAAGCCGGCAATAAAGTCATCACCGTTCTCGCGGCGCGTAACAAAGACCTCATCATCCTCAAGGATGAACTGGCGCAATGGTCCGACGAAGTGATCCTTATGACCGACGATGGTTCGGTAGGCCAGAAAGGTGTAGTAACTGTAGGTGTAGAACAAGTCATCCAACGCGAGAAAGTGGATAAGTGCATCACTATCGGTCCGGCTATCATGATGAAGTTCGTGGCACTCACTACGGCCAAATACAATATCCCGACCGAAGCATCCCTCAACACCATCATGGTGGACGGAACGGGCATGTGCGGTGCCTGCCGTGTGACGGTAGGCGGCAAGACCAAGTTCGTCTGCGTCGATGGTCCTGAGTTCGATGCACACGGTGTCGATTGGGACGAGATGCTCAGCCGAATGAAGTCGTACAAGGCCGAAGAAACAGCTGCGCTGGAAGAGTACAAAGCACACGTAGGTGATCCAAAACACGGCAACGACACGGACTCGACACGGAATCGAGACGGGGTTATGTCGGGGGTATCTGCAGGGCAACAGCAGGTTGAACCCTTTGAGGGCAAACCCAAAGACCGCGTAGCTATCCCCCGCGTTCAGATGCCGGAACTGCGTCCGGAAGTACGTGTCAAATCGCTTCACGAAGAAGTCAACCAAGGCCTTACTTTCGAACAGGCCATCACCGAATCCCACCGTTGTCTTAACTGTAAGAACCCGACCTGCGTACAAGGCTGTCCGGTCAACATCAACATCCCGGGTTTCATCAAGACCCTGGAGACCGGCGATATCCTCGGCGCGGCAGCTGTCATCAAAGAGTCGTCCTCTTTGCCCGCTGTCTGCGGTCGTGTCTGCCCGCAAGAGAAACAATGTGAGTCGCAGTGTATCCATCTCAAGATGGGTCACCCGGCCGTTGCTATCGGTTACCTCGAGCGCTTCTGTGCAGACTACGCAAATCAGAATTCTCAGAATAATCCGAATACTCAGAAAACGCCGACTGGCCCGAAGATTGCGGTGGTAGGTTCCGGTCCTGCCGGTCTGACTTTCGCCGGAGATGCCGCCAAATACGGCTACGAAGTGCATGTCTTCGAAGCCTTGCACGAGATAGGCGGTGTACTCAAGTACGGTATCCCGGAGTTCCGTCTGCCGAACCGTATCGTGGACATCGAGATAGACGGTCTGCGTGCGTTGGGCGTACAGTTCCACACGGATACCATCATTGGTAAGACCATCACGGTCAAAGAACTCGAAGAGCAAGGCTTCAAGGGTATCTTCGTGGGTTCAGGAGCCGGTCTGCCGCGTTTCATGAATATCCCGGGTGAGAACCTGAACGGTGTCATGTCCTCCAATGAGTACCTGACCCGTGTCAACCTTATGGACGCCTCTAACCCCGCTACCGACACTCCGCTGCTCTACGGCAAGAACGTAGCTATCATTGGTGGTGGAAACACCGCGATGGACGCTGTGCGTACAGCCAAACGTCTCGGCGCTGAGCGGGCGATGATCATCTATCGCCGTTCGGAAGAGGAGATGCCGGCGCGTATCGAAGAGGTACATCATGCCAAACAAGAAGGTATCGAGTTTATGACGCTGCACAACCCCATTGAGTACCATGCCGACGAGAACGGTCGTGTATGCGAAGCAGTCCTTCAAGTGATGGAACTTGGAGAACCCGATGAATCAGGTCGTCGCAGTCCGGTTCCGGTAGAAGGCAAGACCGTCACCATCCCTGTGGACCTCGTAATCGTGGCAGTAGGTGTTTCGCCTAACCCGCTGATCCCGTCGTCCGTAGAAGGTCTCGAGATAGGCAAGAAGGGTACGATCGTGGTGAACGACGCCATGCAGTCTGCCATCCCGACCATCTTCGCCGGAGGCGATATCGTTCGAGGAGGTGCAACCGTCATCCTCGCTATGTCTGACGGCCGCAAGGCAGCGAAAGCAATGCACGAATACTTGAGTAAGTGAGTATCCTTTCGCTCATATTATCCATCAACATCCTGTTAACCCATCCTATCACAGGACAGGCGAACATGTCGGTGTATGTGCAAAACCTCACAACGGGCGAGGTGATCGATGACTATCGTTCCGATAAAGTCGTTCCTCCTGCCTCTGTAATGAAGTTGCTCACCACCGCCGCTTGCCTCGAGACGATGGGACCGGGTTTTCGTTTTCCCACTATCCTCGAATATACAGGCACTATCGACAACGGCGTGTTGCGCGGTGACCTGTATATCCGCGGAGGGTGCGATCCTTCGTTGGGTTGGGAAGGCAAGACAGCCTTTCTCAATCGATGGATCAAGGAAGTGAAAGCAGCTGGTATCCAACGCATAGAAGGTGCTATCATCGCCGACATGACGATGCTGGATGGTGAGGCGCAAAACCCCGGTTGGCTCTGCGAAGATGCCGGTAACTACTACGCGCCGGGTATCTTTGCCCTCAACTACTACGGCAACACAATGAATATCGTGCTCAAGAGCGGAGAACCCGGGACCGTTGCGACCGTATTGGGAACGGAGCCGAAAGTAGAAGATATCGTCTTCATCAACCGTATCCGTTGCGATAAGATCCAGTACGATGGCGCGTTCGTGAGTGGTCTACCTTATAGCCGTGAGCGTTATCTGACAGGCGCGGTGCCTTCGAACTTAGGCACGTTTGGCGTCAAAGGAGATCTGCCGAATCCCGGTCTGCTCTTAGCACGTCATTTCACGGCCCGACTTCGTGAGGCAGGCGTGGAAGTGACTCGCGAGGCAACTTATCTGCCTGATTACAACCCCCTCTTACCGTCGCGTAAGGAACTCTATATCCATTATTCGGCGCCGCTCTCCGAACTGATCGCAGAGACGAACATCAACAGTAACAACCTTTATGCGGAGTCCTTGTTCCGCTATTTAGGTACGCGTTATACACTGCCCGGCACGATCCATAACAGCCAAGACCTGTTACGGGACTACTGGCGTCGCAGAGGGGTGTCGGTACAGAACGCCATCATCAAAGACGGTTGTGGTTTAGCCCCGCAAGATGCCGTCAGTGCGAAAGCGTTCGTAGAACTGCTGACCATCATGTATCATAGTAAGAACAAAGAGGCATGGATCAATTCCTTGCCGGTTAGCGGCAAAACAGGCACACTCACCACCCTCTGTCCGGGTACAGCCTTAGAGGGACGTATCCACGCCAAGAGCGGAACGATCGCCGGAACAAAGAACTTTGCAGGCTACATCGATATGCCGAACGGAGACACATGGGTCTTTGCTATCCTCATCAATTCCGCGCCGGGTAAGGCAAAAAAGATACAAAACGTGATCCAACAATACTTATTGGATGTTGTGAAAGGTGAAAATTGAAAATTGAAAATTGAAAGTACCCATAGTACCAACTCCTTGATGAAGGAGATGTTGGCGAAAGGCGAATGGCCGGAGAACGAATGGTTCCTCTATGCGGGCTACCAAACGGCAGGGCGGGGACAAACGGGAAACGGATGGGAGAGCGAAGAAGGAAAGAACCTGTTATGCTCGATTCTGTTACCGCCCAAAAAGAACTTGTTTGAACTGAATGTAGCGGTTAGCGTAGCGGTTCAGCGGATATTGGGAGAAGATTTTACGATCAAGTGGCCGAATGATATCTATTATGGCGATAAGAAAGTAGCCGGCATCTTGATTGAGAACGCTATAGTGGGGAGCGAGGTGAAGTATTCGATAGCGGGAATAGGACTCAATGTCAACCAAACGGAGTTTAAATCCGATGCCCCGAATCCGATATCGCTCAAGCAGATCTACGGCACGGATTTTGCAGTAGATGAGTTGATGGAAAAGTTGTACGCAGAAGTACAACGCACATTGGAAGAAGATGTTTGGGCGGAATATAAAGCGCATCTCTATCGTCACGAAGGCTTTTGGCCATTTGTGGAGAGGCAAGTAAGTGTTGCGCCAACGATGAACGCAACTAAAAACGAAGAAGGAATCTTTTTGGCGCGGATTGAAGACGTCTTACTGACAGGTGAGATCATCTTAAAAGACCAACAAGGAAAAGAACGAAAATATCATTATAAACAAATACGATACGTTGTATGAGTAAATCAATCATCATCACCGGCGGCGCCGGATTTATCGGAAGTCATGTGGTTCGTTTGTTCGTAAACAAATACCCGGAGTACCGCATCATCAATGTGGATAAACTGACATACGCAGGTAACCTCGCTAACCTCAAGGACATCGAGGACAAACCTAACTACCGCTTTGTGAAAGCAGACATTTGTGACTTCGACACCATCTTTGCCCTTATGAAAGAAGAGCAAGTAACGGGTGTGATCCATCTTGCCGCAGAGAGCCATGTGGATCGTTCTATCAAAGATCCGTTCACTTTCGCTCGCACGAATGTCATGGGTACGCTTTCTATGCTCCAAGCAGCTAAGTTGTATTGGGAGTCCCTGCCGGAGAAGTTCGAAGGCAAACGATTCTATCATATCTCCACGGACGAGGTATATGGCGCTTTGCAGTTGACGCACCCCGAAGGAATCGAACCTCCGTTCACGACGACTGCTTCGTCGGCGGAGCATCATCTGGCGTACGGTGAGGATTTCTTCTATGAGACTACGAAGTATAACCCCCATTCGCCCTATTCGGCATCGAAGGCATCGTCGGACCATTTCGTTCGTGCTTTCCACGACACCTACGGCCTGCCGACCATCGTGACCAACTGCTCGAACAACTACGGTCCGTACCAGTTCCCTGAGAAACTGATCCCGCTGTTCATCAATAATATCCGTCACCGCAAACCGCTGCCCGTCTATGGAAAGGGCGAGAACGTACGCGACTGGCTCTATGTGGTAGATCACGCACGCGCTATTGATCTTATCTTCCATAAGGGTAAGATCGCGGAGACCTATAACATCGGCGGATTCAACGAGTGGAAGAACATCGATATCATCAAGACCATCATCAAGACCGTGGATAAACTGCTTGGTCGTCCCGAAGGCGCAGACCTCGACCTCATTACCTACGTCACCGACCGCGCCGGACACGATATGCGCTATGCCATCGACTCGACCAAGTTACAGCGTGAGTTAGGCTGGGAACCCTCTCTCCAGTTCGAAGAAGGTATCGAGAAAACCGTTCAGTGGTATCTCGAGAACCAGGAATGGCTCGATAATATCACTTCCGGCGAGTACGAGAAATACTACGACGATATGTATAAGAACAGATAAAGAAAAGACGCCAAACGGCGTCTTTCTTTATGCATTGCGATAAGCTTTTGGCGTCACGCCTACATGCGATTTGAAGAAGCGGTTAAAGAACGCTACATTATCAAATCCTAAACTCAGCGCGATCTCTTTGATCTGAAGGTTGGTGATCTTCAATTGACTCTTGGCGTCAGTGATGATCGCCTCGATGATGATATCGCCGGCCGTACGTTCACCTACGGACTTGATCGTGGAGCATAAGTGCGGCAGGGTCAGACGCATCGCGTCCGCGTACTGACTCACGTGATGCCACTCCTGATAGTGCTGCAGTACTAACTGACAGTAGTCCTGGTAGATCTCCGTCTTGCGGTCCACCGGCTTGATGAGATACTCGTCCTGCTCGTGCGCATATTTGGCGTAGCTCGTACGAAGCAGATTGAATATATGTACCATCTTCTCCGTATCCAGCATCGTCGGCTCTGCATTCAGGGCAGCCACGATCGTGTCGTACATCTTGCAGAGTACCTGCATATGGTTCTCCGTCGCACGCAGTTTGGGCGAGTGCAGTTGAAGCGCCGAGAGCGACATCTTGTTGTTCACCGTGTATTTCTCCAGGAACTTGCTGCCGAATACCACCCAATAGACGAGGGCATCTTCCGAGAACTCGCGGATAAAGAGGAAGCTTCCCGGCTCTAACAGCAATATATCGTTCGCCTGGAATTCATAGTCCGTCACGTTAATCGTGGCGCGGGCTGTGCCGCGGACCAGCAGCGCATACACACCGCACATGATCTTACACGGATAACGACCGTACTCATTCATCAGTTTACCACTCGCGTCACCGATCATATAGTCGCCGTACGGGCAATCAACAATAGGGATATTATTCTCTTTCATCTTAATAAATGTACCAAATTCGGTGCAAAGGTACAATAATTTTTTCATATAAACAAAAAAAAGTGCAATTTCTACACTTTTTCTTTGTTTTTAGCCTTCGATAGCTTGTAGTCTGTTCTGCATCTCGAGCATCTCGTCTCGCAGGAAAGCGGCGGTCTCGAAGTCTGTTGCCTTAGCCGCTGCGAGCATCGCTTTGCGTTTGGCATCAATGGCTTTCTCCAGTTGTGTGGCGTTCATTCGTTGCCATTCGGCATTCTTCCAACCGGCCTTGATGCTTTCGGTCAGTTTGCGTTTCTCTTCCTCCGGATCATGATAGAGGCCGGCGAGCGCAGAAGTGTTGATCTCTTTGACGATAGGCGTCGGGGTGATGCCGTGCTCGGCGTTGTACTTCATCTGGATAGCACGGCGACGGTTTGTCTCGTTGATGGTCGCCTGCATGGCAGGGGTGATCTTATCACCATACAACACCGCCTTACCATGTATATGTCGAGCCGCACGGCCGACGGTTTGGGTAAGGGAGCGCTGATCGCGTAAGAAGCCCGTCTTGTCGGCATCTAATATCGCCACGAGGCTCACTTCCGGCAAGTCAAGTCCTTCGCGCAGCAGGTTGACTCCCACCAGCACATCGTACGCCCCGCGACGCAGGTCTTCCATGATCTTGACGCGTTCGATCGTGTCAATATCGGAGTGGATATACGCGGACTTGATACGGTATTTGCGCAAGTACTCGTCCAGTTCCTCTGCCATGCGTTTGGTGAGTGTCGTGACGAGGCACCGTTCGTTGCGGTGTACGCGGAACTTGATCTCGTCCATCAGGTCGTCTACCTGGTCTTTGGTGGGGCGCACTTCTATCTCCGGGTCTAACAAACCTGTCGGACGAATGAGCTGGTCTATGACGATACCCTCGGAGCGGTTGAGCTCGTACTCATCGGGCGTCGCGGATACGTATATCGTCTGTCCGGTCTTGGCTTCGAACTCGTCGAAGGTCAGCGGTCTATTGTCGCGTGCGGCAGGAAGACGGAATCCGTAGGTGACGAGGTTGTCCTTACGGGCTTTATCTCCTCCGTACATACCGCGAATCTGCGGCACAGTGACGTGACTCTCATCGATGACGAGCAGCATGTCTTTGGGGAAATAGTCCAACAGGCAATAAGGCGGCGTACCGGGTTCACGACCGTCGAAATAACGGCTGTAGTTCTCTACCCCCGAGCAGTAACCTAATTCGTCCAACATCTCGAGGTCATACTTCACGCGCTCTTCGATACGCTTGGCGTAGAGCTCTTCGTCCATAGAGATGAAGTAATTGATCTGTTTGGCGAGGTCGGCTTGAATCTGTTCCTTGGCCATAGCGATACGTTCGGGGGAGGTCAGGAAGATGGTTGCCGGGCTGAGATTATAGGTGTCAAACTCTTCTAATACTTGCCCGCTCAGGTAGTCCACGGTCATGATGGCGTCTATCTCGTTTCCGAAGAACTCAATCCGCACGATATAATCGGCATAGGCAAGTGCGATATCGATCGTATCGCCTTTCACGCGAAAGCGCCCGCGCGCGAGTTCTATATCATTACGCACGTATTGCGCGCCCACGAGGGATTTGAGTAACGCGTCCATCTGTATCTTCTGTCCGCGGCGCAGTTCGATGACGTTGGCTGTGAAGTCCTGCGGCGAGCCGAGACCGTATATACAACTGACGGAAGAGACGATGATGACATCTTTGCGGCCGCTGAGTAGGGCCGCCACGGCAGACAGACGCAGACGGTCGATCTCTTCGTTGATGCTGAGGTCTTTCTCGATATAGAGGTCGGTGGAAGGAATATATGCCTCGGGCTGGTAGTAGTCGTAATACGAGACGAAATACTCGACGGCATTATGCGGAAAGAAGGCCTTCATCTCCGAGTATAACTGCGCGGCGAGGGTCTTGTTATGACTCATGATGAGGGTGGGGCGGTTGAGTTGCTGAATGACGTTAGCGATGGTAAAGGTCTTACCGGATCCGGTCACACCGAGCAACACCTGCGCGTCTGCGCCGGCGTTCACACCTTCCACCAATGCCTTTATTGCTTCCGGCTGGTCTCCCGTAGGCTTATATGGAGATTCAAGTTGGAACAAAATTTATTGAATCACACAATAATCACACAATAATCACCCAATAATCACCCAATAACACTCCCTTGCAACCCTGTATTTTGGCGGGTTCGCAGCGGTTTTGTGGCTGAAAACAAATTAGGAGCCTCAGTGAGACCCCTAATTGTTTGAGCTTTTTACTTCACGCGGCGCTCTTGAATGCGGGCTTTCTTACCCGTACGTTCGCGGAGGTAGTACAGTTTAGCACGACGTACTTTACCGTACTTGTTGATAGTAATGCTCTCGATGAAGGGGCTGTCCATCGGGAAGATACGCTCAACACCGATGTTACCACTCATCTTACGAACTGTGAAGCGCTTCTTGTCGCCGCTACCGTGAATACAAATGACATCACCGCGGAACTCCTGTACACGCTCTTTGTTACCTTCTTTGATACGGTATCCTACCGTAATTTGATCACCTGCCTTGAATGCGGGCAGCTCTTTCTTCTCACCGGCAAAAGCTTGCTCGGCTACTTTCAGCAAATCCATTTTCTCTAATTATTCTATATGGATTAGTAATACGTTATGAGCATTTACTACTATTCGGATTTACCCTAATGCAATCGCCAGAGGCTCAAAACGGACTGCAAAATTACTACAAATAATTGAATTGTGCAAATATTTTCACAAAAAATGCAAAAAAATTTGCGTATTTCGAAAAAAAGCAGTACTTTTGCAAGCTTTTTCGTGAAAAGAGCACGTCATTAATTATTAACCCGGGCAGGAATTCGCGTAATTCAACGCCCATAAAACAACAAACAAAATGGCAACAAAAATTCGTTTGTCTCGTCACGGACACAAGGACTATGCTTTCTATCACATCGTAGTAGCAGACAGCCGCTCGCCGCGTGACGGCAGAATTATCGAACGTCTTGGTTCGTTCAATCCTAACACCAACCCTGCAGCAGTTATTCTCAATTTCGAGCGTGCACTGTACTGGGTAGGCGTAGGCGCACAGCCGACCGACACCGTACGTACTATCCTTTCTAACGAGGGTGTACTGCTGATGAAGCACTTGAACGGCGGTGTAGCTAAGGGTGCATTTAGCCAAGAAGAGGCTCAGAAGCGTTTCGATGCTTGGAAAGCTCAGAAAGATGCTAAGGCAGGTAAGATCAGCCAGGCTGAGGCAGAGAAGAAAGCTGCTGCTGCGAAGGCTCTCCTCGCTCAAGAGGTTGAGACCAACAAGGCGAAAGCTGCTGCTATCGCTGAGAAGCGTGCCGCTGCTGCCGCTGAACTCGCTGCTGCTGCGCAAGAGGCTGCACAGGAAGCTGCTGCTGCAGAGGCAGAGGCTAACGGTGAAGAGGCTCCCGCAGAGGAATAAGTATGACTTGGCTTACAAAGCTGCTTTATCTTAGCAAAAAAAGTCCGGAACATTCCGGGCTTTTTTTATTGCTTGAAATAATTGGTTCGGATCAGTTTGTCGGATAGCGAACGACGAAGCGGATAAGTGCCGATGGAATCGGATGGATTTTCTTCTCTCAGGTCTCGTCCGAAGCCTTTCCAGAAATACGATTTTTGTCCGATGAAATCGAGAAGAGTCGGGAAGATATCTATCTGTTCTGCTTGCTCCATGACACGCAGGGAGTCTAGATGCGACGAGACAATGATCAGCGGACATCCTGCCTCGCCTGTGCCGAAGGGCAAGTCGGCGCGCAGACCGTATTCGCGCACCTCGTCGCTCATGTGGCACGTGAAGATACGATGGTCGCCGGTGATGGCGATCGTACTGTTGCGCATGGTCTGTGCCGTGTCGGCCCACGCCAGAAAACGTCCTATATGGCGGTCCGTGAAGTGCGCCGTTTGCATATAACTGCGGAGAACAGACGGAACACTGTCCGGAAGAACGACCTCTCGGTCCGGCGAACTATCGAACGGCAGGTGGCCGTTGATAGAAATACCCATCACACAAGAGGGTACACTCGTTGCGGCTATTGTCTCGATCAGCCTGTCTATCATCGTGCTGTCTGACCATGCAAACCGATAGTCCGTGTTCGGTTCGATCAGGTCCTGATAGCCGTAAGCACGGGTCATCGTGCGTTGGTTCCACACATTGCGGCACGGGTTGACGATCGCGCTATAAGGAAAGAGATGCGCTATGTTGGGATAGGTGCAGTAGTCATAATCGATGCAAGCGATGCCCTCCAGCGTGGGGTACAAACCCGTGTTGATGATGAGTTGTCCGTCACCGGACATGCCGTATTGGATTTGTGACCGCACATCCTTGACGTAGAGCACAGGATGCGAATGAATATAAGCGTTAAGTGCGGGACATATCGGATTGCCGAAGGCGTCTTGGGCGTCCAATAACCACGACTCAAAACTCTCTAAAAGCAGAATGACGAGATGGCCTTCCACGGGAGCAGGAGGTGTCTGCGTGCTGATGAGTGTGGACAGAACGGCCTTCTCCTCATCGGTCAGTTCGGCGGGTTTCGTTCTCTCGGCGTATGACTGAATGCAGTCAGTTACCATAAATAGCGGGTAGGCGAGGATGGAGCGGTTGTGGATATAGTGCGTCGCTTTGCGCTCGTTCTCACTCACTCCGACGAAAAACGCTTGTGGTATGCGGCAAGGGTTAACCCATTCCCAGGTAAAGGGTGCGCCGTTGAGACAGGGTTTGTGGTAGTGCCATCGCAAGTAGGAGCCGGTGACGCTCAGTGTTGTGCCGATAAGAAACGCGATGAGTGTCTCCCACCAGCGGAAAGGAGCGGCTTCCCACCAATAACAAACGGTAGCCGCACAGGTCAAGAGCGGGAACAGGAGCAAGGACGCGTCGCAGTACGGGATGATACTGGACCAGAACCCTTCCATGTTACCGGTCAGCGTAAGGAGATGCCAAGTGATGAAGAGGTGGTTGACCCGGTAGTAAATGATCTGAGCAATTATCCAAAGGTCCGTCAGTCCCAAAAGCGCAAAGACAGGCCAGCGTTTGGACGTCCACATCACGGTGAGTGCAAGGAGTACAGCGGCTGCCCATTTGAAGAAAGGAAGGGCCGGTGAGACATATATGTCCAAGGCTACTATGCGGTCAAACAAGAACGCTTTGGCAGCCAGCAGACATACTACCAGCAAGAAACGGAGCCATGCTCCCCATGAAGTGTTATGTAGGATACGGATAGACATAAATAGTTCAAACAGGCTGCAAAATTACTGTTTTTTTTGCATATATGCAAATTTTTCTTGCACATGTCAGAAAAAATCAGTACCTTTGCGCACTTTTATGTGGGCAAAGATACGAAACATATGGCAGAATAACTCGAAGGTAGCGGAAAACTATGTTTTCATGACTATTCTTCAAGTGCTCAATGTATGTTTTTACATTCTGATCTATCCCTTTGTCATTCGCGTGTTGGGTGCGGAGAGTTACGGCCTCTATGCGTACGCAGCTGCGTTGGTGATGCTGTTCATCACATTTGTCTCCTTTGGCTTTGATCTTCCTGCCGCCAAGCGCATAGCAGAACATGCATCGGATACAGGTGTCAAAGAGCAAGTGTTGTCGGAAGTTACAACAGCCAAGATCCTGTTGGAGGGCATCGCGCTTGTTGTTTTTGCGGTCATGTTTCCGGTGTCTGCCAAGATGCAAGCGTCGCCGGTTCTGTTTTCTATTGTCTTTGTGCAGACCCTCAGCAATATCTTCTTTCCTCAATGGTATTTCCAGGGAATCCAGCGCATGCGTGTGGTGACGTATATTCAGGTTTGTTTCCGCCTGCTGTCCTTGCCGTTTATCTTTTGGTTGCTTCGTGCGCCGGAAGATCTATGGATCTTTGCGCTTATTCTTACTCTCTGTTCGGTCCTTGGCAGTCTGGTCGCTTGGTGGATCATACGGTATCGGGAAGGATTGCATGTGCGCCTCGTTCCCATTTCGGATGCTTGGCGAAGTACACGAGAGGCGCTGCCGTTCTTCTTGAGTAATGCAACCAGCGCGCTCAAGGAGCAGGGTATCGTCTTGCTGATCGGTATGTTCCTGGGTATGACCGATGTGGCGATCTATGATCTGGCCAATAAGATCATTATCATCCCGAGAACGATCCTGAGCAAACTGAACGATGCGATCTTCCCGCAGATGATGGCGCAGCCGAGTGCGAGCGGACGAAGAAAAGTGCTGCTGGGTGAGGTCGCTATCGGTCTGGCTTCCATCGTGCTGGTTGCCGCATTCGGCTACTGGGCGGTTTTAGTGCTGGGAGGAAAAGCCATGCTGGCATCCTATCCGGTCAGTATCATTCTGAGTGTGACGATATTAACGTGGTTGGTAGTCGGTGCGATGATCTATTTTTACATTATTCCCTCCGGCCAGACGTACTATATCACGCTCAATCAGGTGATAGCGATGGTATCAACTTTTGCTTTTGCCGGAGTCAGTCTCTATTTCACGCACAGCGTGTACTTGCTGGCGGCCAGTTTGGCGATCGCGGGGCTGATAGAGATCGTGTTTTGTTCCATTGTCATACGTCGTAAACTGCAACCATGAAACTGAGTGTTATTGTGCCCGTTTACGGCGTGGAGAAATACATAGCGCGGTGTGCCAAATCGATCTTGGAGCAGACGAATGCGGATACGGAGTTTATCTTCGTGGATGATGCTTCGCCGGATCGCTCCATTGAGATTCTGGAGGAGGTCTTGTCGCATTATCCGACGCAGCAGGTGACGATCCTGCATCATGATACGAATCAAGGTCTGGCAGCAGCACGCAGAACCGGCTTAGAGGCAGCCCAAGGGGAGTATATCGTGAGTGTGGACAGCGATGATTATATCGAGCCGAACACCTTGGAATTGTTGGTGGGCAAGGCAGAAGAGACCGATGCGGACATAGTGGGTATGGACTGTTGGTTTGAGTGGAACAACAAGCGGAGTGTCTATCGGGGTGCTTTCTCGTCGGACGCACAGACCTACAGCCGAATGTTACTCAGCGGATCCGCGATGCCCAACGTGTGGCGACATATGATACGGCGTCGTTTGTATACGCAAACCGGTTTCTATCCTGTTCCCGGCTTGAATAACGGAGAAGATTATGTGGTTCTTCCGCGTCTGTGCTGGTATGCCAACCGGGTAGCTAAAGTGGACAGGCCGCTCTACCACTATACGCAGACGAACGAGGGGTCGATCGTGCGGGATGTGTCGGAGAGCAATATCCGCCAGTTGATGCAAGTTATGGAAGTGCTGACAGCCTTCTTTGCAGACAAACCCGACTGCGCGGAGGCCTTACACGCCGGGCAATGGCTCAAGAAAACGGATCTGATGATGCGGGTACGAAAAGCGTATTATCCCTTGGTGGACACCATGCCGTCGTCGCTGCCGGTGAATACCGACACTATGACGCGAATGCAGCGGGTAGCCGCGTTCTTGATGGTCCGTCGGTGGTGGAACTTGTTATATATATACAGTCGTTGGTGCCAAGTGATGATCGAACTGTGGCACATCAGTAAAGGAAGAAGAAAAAGATGCTGACCTATCTGCTCAATATGGCTTTTGCGGTGGTTGCCACGTTGCTGTATGTCTATGCGCCGTGGGCGTATGACTATGACTATACGGTGACGCTCATGGCGCTGTATATTGCCCAGAACGTCCTGTTCTTTGCTACCAACAAACGAACGCATTGGTTGGGCTTTGAGTTCTTCTTTGCCCTCTCCTTCTTCCTCGTTAACTTCGTCTACCCGGTTTTCTATGCCCCGACGGAACGCATCTACTGGTCGTTCTTTAGTTTCTCGTTTAACGACAACTATGTCACGCGAGCAACAGCCTTGGCGTACTGCGCGTATGCGTGGTATATGCTGGGCGCTACACGTATCTTACAACTCAAGCGCGAAGAACCTTCTGAGCCAACGTTCACCATCAACATGCGGCAGTATATATGGTTCTTTGGCATCACGATCGTGGCGTGGTTGCTCTTTGTAGCTACCGGCGGTTTGGCGGCGTTGCAAAGCGTGTACGCGGACGGACAGAACTTGCGCGATGTCGGCATATATAGCTATTTCAGTAATATCTTCACGGTCGGCTGTTACCTCATGGCTATCTTCCTCTTCCGGCTTCCGAAGCAAAAATGGTGGTTCTATCTGTTGGTGATCGCTTCGTTTATGTTACTCCTGCTCTCGACAGGTAGCCGTCAGTTGGCGGTAGGACTTGTGCTGATCTTGATCGTGGGCTTCAGTATGTATGTCTATCACCTCAAGGTATGGCAGGTTGCGACGATCGTGGTGGGCGGTTCTGTTGTGCTCTTCCTGGTGATGACGCTCCGTAAGGAGGGCTTGGATGTCGGCGCATGGCAGACTAAGTTAGCGCACACCCGCTTGGAGAATTTCTGGGATATCTTCGAGGACCTGATCATCAATGATCTCAACCTGTTTGTGCTCTTCGGTTACGCCCAGACGCACGAACCGACATGGTTCCAGGGCATGCTGCTCGATATCACTTCTCCTGTTCCGGGTATGTCCGGTTATATCATTGCTCACAGCGATGTGCCGGCCCAGATGCTGCATGGCGGTGACCTGCCGACATATCTCGTCTTAGGTCCGGACGCTACATGGGGTATAGGAACGAACATGGTCGGTGAGGCGTACCGTTCCTTCGGTATCGTCGGGACATGCGTGTCGATGTTCCTGATCGGTCTCTGGGTGAAGGAGAGTTACTACCGCGCGAAGTACAGTGCCTATTGGTATCTGATGTATTTCCTGCTGGTGGGGCATGCTTTGATCTACCCGCGTGCCCCGCTGCTCTTTGACCCGCGTCTGGTGACGTGGAGTCTGCTGCTCTTATGGGTCGTACTGTTCATCACCGACCACCAGACACAGATCGTTAACTGGCTCAACCGCCTTGGTCAAAAGAAGGAGGTGAAGCCATGAGAATCCTCTATTGTGTGCCGAAGTTATGCAATGCGGCAGGAATCGAGCAGGTACTCACGCAGAAAGTGAACTGGTTGGCAGCGCATACGAACCATACGTTCCTAATTGCTACCACCGAACTCACTCCGCAAGGCAAAGCGACTTGTGCTTTTGCGTTGGACAAACGGGTAGAGGTGATACCGCTGGATATCGATTTTGATGCCGACTATGCGAAGCCGCTATGGAGCAAGTGGTGGGGGCACATGCGGCGAATGAAAGCCTACCGGCAGGCCTTGACGGCTTTGGTGCGGGAGAAGGAGATAGACCTCTGTATCTCGCTAGGCGGCAAGGAGATCGCGTTTCTCAAAGAACTACCTTGCCGCACGATGGCAGAGATGCATTTCGCGATGAGGCAGCGCGAGCAGTTGTTACGCGCAACCCATCGGGGATTTGTCTGGGCGCTGTTGGGTAAGATACGCACGGTGCAACTGGTGCGAGTCGTCAAGCCTCTGGAGCGACTTGTCGTGCTCACTGAGTCCGACAAGGCCGAATGGAACGCCGCGGGCTGTAAGAACGTCGTGTGTGTACCGAATATATGCAGCCTGGACGGACAGAAGATACCTCGAGTGAAGCGAACCAAGACCGTGCTGGCGGTGGGACGTCTGCATGAACAGAAAGGCTTTGACCTCTTGCTCGAGGCATGGCAGAAGATAGAGACCCGGTTCCCCGAGTGGACTCTGCGCATCGTAGGCGAAGGACATCAAAGGGCGGCATTGGAGGCGCAGATAAATGGACTGCACTTACAACGCGCTGTGTTAGCCGGACAAGCTGAAGATATCAAAACAGAGTACGCAAAAGCTTCGCTCTTTGTGCTCTCTTCCCGTTACGAAGGTTTCTCTTTGGTGCTTAGTGAAGCGATGTGGAGTGGTGTGCCCTGTGTGGCTTTCGACTGCCCGCAAGGTCCTGCCGAACTGCTGGCGGATGAGCGCGGTTGGCTTGTCCCCAACGGAGATGTAGAGGCTTTGCATAAACAGATAGCGTACGCAATCACCCATCCGGAAGAAGCAACCGAACGCGCACAAAAGGCGCAAGCCTTTGCGCAAGCAACCTATAGCGAAGCCTGTATCATGCCGCAGTGGGTACGGTGGATAGAGAGACCCCGACGCATTGCCTATATCAACGAATCGATCAACACCGGTTCCGTCGGACATATCATCGAAAAACTGGGACGCTTTGCGCAGGAGAACGGATATGAGTGTGTGGTAGCACATGGTGCCAGATATACACATGTGAGCCAGTTACCGCATTATGCTTTTTCATCCAAGATAGAGGAATACCTGCATGGCGTGTGGTCCCTCTTCGGTAATGCCCACGGTTTGGGTTCGCGCCTCGCCACAAAGCGCCTGGTACGCTATCTGGATCGCTATCAACCCGATATCGTCCATCTGCATAATATCCACGGCTATTATCTGAACTATCCGATTTTATTTGCCTACCTCAAGCGAACGCAGGTGCGTGTCGTTTGGACGCTGCACGACTGTTGGCCCATGACAGGAAGGTGTGCTTATTTTACCTCTTCCGGCTGCGAACAATGGAAGTCCGGTTGTGCACATTGTCCTGCGTACAAAGACTATCCGAGAAGCCTCGTTTCGTGTGGAGTAAGGCGCAATTACGCCCTCAAAAAGGAAAGCTTTACGCAGGTGAAGGACATGACGATAGTGCCTGTTTCGCGTTGGTTAGAGCAGATCGTACGCGCCTCCTATCTGGCGCACTATCCGGTACAGACGATCTATAACGGCATCGACACCGAGCTCTTCCGACCGATGCCCGCTACTCAAACGGACGACCGAATAAACATACTGGGTGTGGCGTCTCAGTGGACAGAAACGAAAGGATGGAGCAATTGGTTGCAGTTGGCGCAAGCCTTGGACGACTCCTTCCGCATCACCTTGGTAGGCGTGACTGAGGCGCAGAAAAAGAGCTTACCGTCCAACTGTGTCGGCATCACACGAACGGACAATATTCACCAGTTAGTGCAGCTCTACTCGTGTGCGGATATCTATGTGAACTTAGCGCATCAGGAGGCTTTCGGCTTGACTTTGTTGGAAGCGATGTCTTGCGGCACACCGTGTATCTCTTATCGCACGACCGCTATCCCGGAGACGACGACGCCCGAGACCTGTGTCTGCGTACCCGACGGAAACATACAAGCCGTCCTAAAGGCGATAGAGACGTACGGCAAGATCGCGAAGGCGGAGAAAGGTGAACTGTGCCGAGCACATGTGGTCAAGCATTTTAGCGAGCAAAGGAGTTTACAGCACTATCTCGATTTATATCAAAAGCAATGAAAATATCGATCATAACCATCACTTATAACAGCGCAAAGACTATTCAGCGCGCGCTGGAGAGCGTACAGAGTCAGACGTACCAGGATATCGAGCACGTCATTGTAGATGGTGCGTCGAAAGACGGCACACGCGAACTCATCGAGGCGTACGCAAAGAAGCACACCAACGTACGTTGGATCTCCGAACCCGACAAAGGGATCTATAACGCCCTCAACAAGGGTATCCATCTCGCCACAGGCGACGTGATCGGTTTCGTGCACTCGGACGACATCCTTTATGCACCCGACTCCATCTCGCATATCGCTGAGGCTTTCGCGCAGCAGGATATTCAGGTGGTGTACGGCGACCTGCAGTATGTGCGCGAAGGAAAAGTCACGCGCCGTTGGCGCAGTAATGACTTCAACCCCGCCAGCCTCAAGTACGGTTGGATGTGTCCTCATCCGACGATGTACGTGCGCCGCGAGGTCTATCAGCAGGTGGGAGACTACGACGAGTGGTTCTCCATCTCCGCTGACTACGACATGATACTTCGTATCTTCAAGTCCGGTTTCAAGACCCAATACTTGCCCGAGGTCCTTGTGTCCATGGAAGTGGGCGGAGCCAGCAACAAGAACACCCGTGCGCGGCTCTCCAAGACGCAGGAGGACTTCATCGCGCTCCGTAAGAACCATGTTGGCGCAGGGATCTTCACGGTTGCCTGCAAACAACTCCGCAAGGTCAAACAGTTCTTGCGCAAAGAATAAACATCACACATCAGACATCACACATGCTAAATATCTCCATCGTCTTATATCGTCCTAATTGGGAGCAAGAGGTGAATCCGCTTGTGGAGGAGTTGAAGAGGGTCAAATGTCTTCGACATATCTACCTGCACGATAATACGAACGATAATATCGGTTACGGGCGTGCGCATAACATGGAGATACGCAAGAGTGCGCAGGAGAAAGTGGATTTCCATCTGGTGATGAACAGCGATATCCGCGTCAAAGCGGAAGATATCGATGCCATGCATGACTTCATGCTTGCCCATCCCGAGGTGGGACAGTTGATGCCGAAGGTGCTTAACCCCGACGGCACGCAGCAGTATCTGGCCAAGCGCTTGCCGACACCCCTCGATGTGTTCGGCCGCCGGTTCTTACCGAAAAGTTGGATGGCCAAGCGCAATGCGCGCTATGAGTTACGGGATCTTGACCTCACGCAGCCTATCAACGCGCCCTATCTGAGCGGCTGTTTCATGATGCTCCGCACGAAAGCGGTTGTGGAGGCCGGGCTCTTCGACGAGCGCTATTTTATGTACCCCGAGGATATTGATCTTACCCGCACTATCCATCGTAACTATCTCACGCTCTACCACCCTGCGTGGACTATCGTACATGCGCATACGCGCGGTTCTTATAAGGATAAGCACATGCTTCGGATTCATATCCAAAACATGTGCCTGTACTTCAATAAATGGGGTTGGTTCTTCGACCGCGAGCGCCGTTTATTCAACGCCCACCTTTAATCCCGTGATCGTATAGATCTCTTTGCCGCGACGGATATAGAGCACGCCGTCGCGAATGAACTTATCTGCCTGCGGCAGGTCCGTCAGGGCTGCGTCCAGACCTTGCGCGTTGTTATCCAAGGTGATACGCTCGTTTTTCTTGTGCGAACCATACGCTTCGCCGTAATATGCGATAATATTGCTCATCTTCAGTTCGACCGTGTCCTGGTAATCCTCCTGGTAGAGGCGGATGCGGTAGATGCATTGATAGGTGTTGTTGGACGCGTTATAACTGAAGTGACACTCGCCTTCGTTGGCATCGGTGCGTACTGACTCGTTGGCATTGCCGTAGAAATGGTACGCTGAGATGCAGTTATGGGTAGTGTTCTTATCCGCAGGATAATGCCCGATGATCGATTTGTCCGAATGCGTGTAGATATTAAAGAGCAGCAACAGCTGATCCGCGTCGGCGTTGGAATAGAAACCGCCGGTGGACAGTTGTAGTTTCCACGCATGATGGTTCTCTTCCGAGTTGGAAGGGTAGTACAAGGCTCTGAGAAGCGTGAGGTCATACTCTCTCGGGTCAGCTACATACGGATGTTCAGGGGGTGTCACCGTAGGCGGGGTGAGAAGGATAGAATCGCTGGTGACCTTCATCTGACATCTCCATTCGCCGAGCCATTTGCGGTAGATAGGGATATATGACTCCGGTTGTTCGTCTGCCCTCGCGGCTACTACGAATTCATATTCGCCTTCCGGGTACGCAGAGAAATCCGCGTCGAAGTAGACGTGCTTGCGGCGGTATTCCGGTTTGAGCGGGTTCATACTGTTGGCCGTCTGCGTCTTGTAGAGTTGGCCGTTCTGATAGACATACAGCTTGACGTGTCCGATCCATTCGCCGTAACCCTGGTTGAAGAGTGAGTCCACGGTGATGTGTACGAGCGAGTCACGGTGGTTAGCCGTCTTGCTAAGCCATATGTTCTCTGCCGTCAACGAGTGGGTGTAGTGGCCGTCTTGATTCGGTTGGATACGTGTGAAGATCTGCAGGTTCTCGTTGTACCCTTGGTTGGTACCCGAACCGCCTGTGCCTTGTTCCTTGGGATTGAGGGCGGAGAAACGGAAGTACCCGTTGCTTTTACCTAACCAACCCCAGTTGATATGAAACAGTCCGTCGGCATCGATACCGTCGCACACGAACGCATGGCCTTCGTTTCGAACGGTCTTGGCGCTGATATATACCGGCCGTCCTGCCAGCAACTCCTCGTACATCTCTGCTTCCATCGCAGCCTCTCCGGCATAGAGTTTGAACAGATGATGGATACCTTTGTCGTAACCGAAATAGTTCATCATCGCTTTGACCATCGTATTGGAGTTAGCCATACTGCTGTTGGCTTCGTATTTCATCTCGCAAGCGACACCGCAGTGGTATACCAGCGTCGCGACGGCATCCCGCTGTGCCTGTGTGGACTCCACCGAGTCGTAGCGGTCCAGCATACTCGTCCACTGATAGCTTGTGTGCTCGAAATCCGCACTCAGCGTAACCGAGTCGCCATTCTCCGTAGCCCATTTATAGGCGTGCGAACCGATGCCGTGCTCGGGATAGTTATGTCTCTTCATGATCTGCGAAGCAGCCGTCGCCACACAACCCGTTACGGCGTGACCCGACGAAGTGGAAGGGCAGAGGTTGTTATATGGTTCGCCTTGTCCCCACAGCGTTGTGCATAGCGGAGCGACAGGGGTGATAGCCTGCGTCTGGTGAGGAAGCGGTTGGTAGTTCTCCGGTAGGGCACTGATCGTGGCGGCGTAGTTCTCCATCCACGCCCGCGCGTTCTCCGGCAACTCGTTCTCGTTCCAGTGACCTGTGTCCGAATAGCCCAAGATTGTATAGGTTCGGTCATCGGCCGAGATAAGCACAAAACCGCCTTCGTTGGGTCGGTTAAACACGTAGAAGGCTGGTTGCCCATTTGCCTGCAGCGCCGTATGCACATGCTGTGCGCCCGCTACGAACTGCCGTGCCTGCTGCATACTCCGCGGACCTGCCCAGAGCATCGTTCCGACACAAACACTTACCAGAAACAAGAAAATCTTTTTCATACACTTTACTCTTACATTTTACACTTTCATCAACCTGTACGTCAGATAGCCAGCATAGACGAGCAGGAGGACGGCGCCGCCCCAACGCTGGAGCACGCGCTCTTTGTTCGTACGTAACGCCAGCCACACGAGGATACTACCCAGCGCTGCCATGAAAGCGTCTAACTCGATACCCTCGTACGCCGGTAACGGACGAATGACCGCACTCATACCTAAGACAAAGAAGACGTTGAAGATATTGCTGCCGAACACGTTACCGATGGCGATGTCGCAGTTATGCTTATGCGCCGCAATGACAGAGGTTGCCAACTCGGGTAGGGAAGTCCCCAGCGCTACGATGGTCAGACCGATGATGGCCTCACTCACGCCACAACGCGCAGCGATATCGACCGCACTGTCCACGATCAACTCACCGCCTATCGACAGACCTGCCAGACCGCAGAGAATAAGCACGATGGCCTTGCCGATAGACATAGGTTGGGTGGTCTTTTCCGGCTCTTCGGCTTTCCCTTCTTTGGCGTGCGCAAAAGCATCGTAGAGGAAGAAAACAAAGAACGCCAGCAGCAACACACCGCCCACGCGGCTGATGCCCTGACCGCTCTCGAAAGGCGAACTGACAGCCACCATCACCAGTACCAAGAAACCCGCGATGATAGACAGCGGGATGTCGAAGTTACGGCTGTGTTTCTGCGACGCAATCGGATAGACCACGGCCGTCAGACCGAGGATGACGAAGGTATTGATGATGTTCGATCCTAAGATGTTTGTGATCGCTAGATCTGTTGTGCCGTGTGCTACTGACACCATGTTCACCACAAACTCCGGCATCGACGTACCGAAAGCCACCACCGTCAGACCGATGATCAGGTCACTGATACCGAACCTTTTGGCAATCGCCGATGCGCCGTCCACAAGCCAATCAGCCCCCTTTACCAGCGCCACAAAACCCACGATAATAAGCACTATCGCGACCCAAATACCATATGCTAATAATTGCTCTATCATACGTTAAATAAGAAATGCATTATGTCTCCGTCCTGCACGAGGTAGTCCTTTCCTTCGGTGGCTAATTTACCGGCCGCACGGCATTGCGCTTCGCCGCCCAGCGCCACAAAGTCCTCGTACTTGATCACTTCGGCGCGAATGAACCCGCGCTCGAAATCTGTATGAATCACACCGGCGCATTGCGGTGCTTTAGCGCCGGCCTTGAAAGTCCAGGCACGTACCTCGTCCGAACCGGCGGTGAGGAAGGTACGGAGGTTAAGCAGTGCGTACGCGGCTTTGATGAGGCGGTTAACGCCGGACTCCTCGAGTCCTAACTCGGCGAGGAACATTTCCCGCTCTTCGTAGGTCTCCAACTCGGCGATCTCGCTCTCTATCTTTGCGGCCAGAACCAGCACTTGTGCGTCTTCGTCCTTGACGGCCTCTTTGACCTGCTCCACGTAGGCGTTACCGGTCACGGCGGACGCCTCGTCGACGTTGCAGACGTACATCACGGGTTTGTTCGTCAGCAGAAAAAGGTCGCGTGCTGCGGCTTCCTGCTCTTTGTTGTCGAGCTCTACCGTGCGGGCGTTCTTGCCCTGCGACAAGGCCTCGCGGTATTTGACCAAGACCTCCAACTGTAATTTCGCTTGTTTGTCGCCGCCTGCTTTGGCTGCTTTCTCGCATTTCTGAATACGCGCCTCCACGGTCTCTAAGTCTTTGAGTTGGAGTTCTGCGTCGATGATCTCTTTGTCTCGTACGGGGTTGACGGTTCCGTCCACATGCACTACGTTCTCGTCATCAAAACAGCGCAGTACATGAATGATCGCGTCCGTCTCGCGGATGTTGGCCAGGAATTTATTGCCCAGACCTTCACCCTTGCTGGCGCCCTTGACGAGACCGGCTATATCGACGATCTCTACGGTTGTCGGGATCACACCGCGCTCGGGCTTGCATATCTCGCCTAACTTGATCAGGCGCTCGTCCGGTACGGTGATCACGCCCACGTTTGGTTCGATCGTGCAGAACGGGAAGTTTGCGCTCTGCGCCTTGGCGTTACTCAGACAGTTAAAAAGGGTACTCTTGCCCACGTTCGGCAGACCCACTATTCCACATTGTAAACTCATTACTATATTTTGTTATGTTATAAACTTGGTGAATAGAAATATTCGGTGATCCATTTCGGTAGTCTGGAGTCGCGTATCGGCGGGGTAGGAGGCAGCGGTGTCATGTCCTCCAGTGCTTTCTGAACGCGTTTCTTGCCTGCACCGAACCGCACGCCGATATTGAGGTGCACTTGCCAGTTCCAATTTTGCATACGGATGTCCGCCATCGCAGTCTCGTGGGACGTGAAACGGATATTGTTCGCCTGTGCCCAGCACGACAGATACGCCCACGGACAGATCTCCCAACTGACCGCCGCGCGGATATTACCCGTCACATGAACGGGGAACTTGGGGTAGATATTGAACATCGCCTCGCCGGGTAAGTTGGCGTTTAGAGCGGAGTCCATCACAACGCTGATCTGGTTGATGGAGTAGCACACCAACTGCGCGTTAGCCGCCAGATGGAGCACCACTTTGCCTTTGTTGGGCGTGTAGTTGATGCCGTAACCCAGGCCGATCGCTACCTGATGGGTCTCTACACTCTTCACGCTATCCAGAATATAGGCCATAATAGGTACGCCTTGATAGGTGAGCGTGTCCATAACCGACATGTTCGTGTGTAGATACGCTAACGATAACAAGACCGATCCTGCACTCTTCTTCTGGATATACGACTGCTTGATCGCTGCGTTATGCGAGTAGTGTTCGGAGTTGAGCGCATACCAGACCGTCAGGTTCGTGTTCGTTATCCATAACAAGCCCGAGGAAATATTACCCAAACTGTATGTCGGTTCGTCCGCATTGACAACATTACCCGACAAGTTCGTGCTCACCTGGCGCTGGAACTCAATACCCAGGCTCTTGCCGCCGAACGAGAGATTGAGGTTGTTGGCATACGCATGTAGTACGTCCCAACTGTAACCGAATCTAAAACCGCGGTACCCGGCATTGAAACCCAGGTCCACACTCGGCGTAGTTCGCAGCAGAAGTCCTATCCGGTACGTCGAGCCGAGAAGGCGCGTCTGATAGTTCGAGTTGGTGCCTACCATTGTGGTCGTGAACGCCAGGTTCCAACTATGTTCCGGCAAGGCGATATAGTTCGTGTCCACGTTCTGCAGCAAATAACGGTCGATGCGTTCACTGGCACGGTAGAAAAACCGCATGCCTTTGCTCGTTGCATGTCCTGTCAGCGACCAAACCAACAGCAACAACAGCACTATATACCGATTCCTATGCATTTCGGGCACAAAATTACGACTTTTTTTTTACATATGCAAGGAAAAGGGCAAAAAAAAGAGCCCCGAAGGGCTCAAAGGCGAGGATAGTGCTCTGAAGGGGCCTTATCCTTACTCGCCGGTGACTGCCGCCTTAGCGAGCTTCCAGAGGTACGACTTCCAGGTCTTTGCACCACCTGCCTGGTCCTTCTGCGCCAGGTAGGCCACCTGGTCCTGACTCAGCGTACTCAGGTTCTTCGCGCGGGCATTGACCCACTCCAGACGCTCGGTGAAGAGCGTACGGATCTCGATCTCGTGGTCGCTGACCGGAGTCGAGCGAGTCACCGCTCCGATACCGCGCAGGTAGATGCGGGAACAGTTGGGGTTCGTGGACTCTGCTACACGGTGGGTAGCCAATACCATCTTCTGGTCGGCCGCGTGCGGCGATTTCTTGTTGATCTTGGTGAGAGCACCCGAGACAGTCTTAATCATGTCTGCATATTCGGCTTTAGCCATATTCTGCCGGTCGTCTTTTACCTCCTAACCGGCGTGGAGGCGTTAAGGTTTAAAATGTTTGTTCTGTTCTCGGCGGTATTCCGCCGCTTTGTTACTTTTTTGAGGCATCGTAAGTCTCGATCGTCTTGGTTACAATGGTGCACGTCGTGTCACCCTTCTGGTAGTACTGGCTCTGAGTTGTGATCGTCCGCGTCACGTTACAGCTCTGTAGCCCGATTACTCCTAATACTCCGATTACTCCGAGTACTCCGATAAAAATTTTCTTTGTCATAGTTTTTCGGTTTTTAGAGTTATATATTTTTGCGAGCATATAAACTCAATCGGAGGCGTCTCGAGCGGATGGGGAACGCGAGAGTCGTCGAGCAGGGGGCGAGTTACTCCGATGAGTTTGATATGCGAGCTATCTCAA
>Ga0247611_10000729_pt1 | contig 64539 bp, 53 predicted proteins | sample 177DNAGHGhighgp2_FD_192422 | JGI IMG/M metagenome (GOLD analysis project Ga0247611, IMG submission 192422) | Sheep rumen microbial communities from Palmerston North, Manawatu-Wanganui, New Zealand - 1770 DNA GHGhigh gp2 | ecosystem: Host-associated > Mammals > Digestive system > Stomach > Rumen... | reverse complement strand
TATTCATTGCAGCGTTTATATCTCTGTCAAGTACTTTTACTATCAGAAAATACATCGAGAGCCAAGGTTGAGCAATTCATCCCACCCACTGAAGATGAGTGGGTTTTCTTGCTCTATTATATATAAAGGTAAAGTTATTGATTTTTGAAATATAATTTATCGTTTCTTTGACAGCATTTTCAGATAAAACATTTTTCTTTTTGATTTTTTCAATTCTATGACAAATGCATTTACTATTTTTGTTTACCAAATTATCATAGTTTTTTTCTGTTATTTTACCACAATTTTTACATTTAACCAATAATTTAGTTTTTCTACAGCCTATCCATTTTCCGCCAACAAAATCTAAAAAAATATAGTCATTATTTTCGCAAGCTGATTTTATTAATGGCAGTATTTCATCACGAGAATTATGATAGTTTCTTCTCCTTTCGTGGCAAAACTTGCATTTACATGATTTTTTAACTAGCGTTACAAACGTTTTATAAGACTCATTACCACATTTTAAACAAATAACCTTAAAACGAGCATCTCTATTTAAATCATAATCAAAATCATTATCAACAAGCTTAAAACCTAGTTCCGAGCATTTATCTTCTATTATTTTTCTGTCTCCTATCATCAACGTTTATTGGATAATAATCTTTATACTTTTGATTTACATATTCTCTAGCAGCATACCAAGTCTCCCTCATCTGGCCAATTGAATTGTGAGCCAACCTTATATTTGTTGTAACGCCAATCTTTGTTTTTCCATCCAAATAATTGTCAAGGCAAAAAGTTATATCATAGTAATCGAAGCCTTTCAAATCCTTATCAAATTGTTTCGTTATTCTCTTTCTATGAACAGCAATAAATAACCCATCTATTACACATACCTCTTGCAAATCCTTATCCAATAATGGAGAAAATGATGTTAGCCACGATTTTCCTTCATGGCGATGCAAAACTTGCCCATATTTCTTTTCATATTGCCACCATGCTGCGTTTTCATCAAATTGTGCAGAGCCAGCAACGCCAATTATGCCATAATCTTCGTGCTCATTGAAAAGCCTTAATATTTCGGCTCCCCAGCCTTTTCTTAGAAATTCAACATCATCGTGAACATATATAATAACGTCATATTCACATTTTTCTGGTGAAAGAACTGTGTTATATATTTCAGTAAGCCCTACTCCTTCTGGGTTATATATATAAAATATGTGTACATTGCATCCACAAGTACTTTGCACGTGTTCTATTATTTTATTTTTACGTTCATCGTTATTACGAGAACAAATTACTACTGCTATGCTATCTTCCATTGTCTTTTTTTATAAAATATAATAATTAAATATGAAAAGTAAACAAAAAAAGTCGGAATAAAATTCCGACTCTTAAAAAAAGTAATTAAACAATGAAGTATTTTAGGTAATGATATACCTGTTGGCATAAACCTTCAGGATTTACTATCTTGGCGTTTCATAGGGAGTACAACCACTTTACCCTCAACGCCCTTCAAACCGCTTACCTACGGTCCGTTATTTCTTCAATGCCTACCAAGGCTTGAAGCATTTTATCACTTATTAACAGAATTATATGTATTATTTGAAATAATTACAATTTCTGCTTTTTTAAGTTCATCAAGTGTTTTTGAATTGGTATAGCTCATTGCTGACCTTAAATAATCTGTCATATTTTCGACCCATGTGCTCATGGTATATTCTACTTTTATGTTTTTTTCTATACCTTCACTGGTATGCGTTTTTTCTCCTTTCATTGCAATTTGCCCAGCTTTTGATGCCATACCATATGTTTTTGCTATTATAGTTCCAATATGGTGATTATGTTTTTCTGTATTTCTTCCATCATTGGACATTTTACCAATAAATTCATCTGTATAATCTCCATACCATTTTCCATTTTCATATCTTAAATTTTCATATCTATTAATTGGAAATTTTAAATTTATTGGTTTGCCTACCGATGAATAACGTTCCATATATTTTAAAGCTGATGATTCTAGCATTTTTGAGAATATGCTTCCACACATTACATAATCTGACCCAAGTGCTATTGCTTTTATTACATCTGAATAATTTCTAACCCCTCCATCAGCAATAATTTTTGGCAATGAATTATTATCTATTCCTTTATCAATATATTCTTGTTTAATTTCTGCAATTTCTGATATTAGTGAGGCAATAGGATAACCTATGGCGGTATTACTTGATGTTATACAGCAATTGCCAGTGCCTACTGAGCATCTAACATAATCCACGTGGTTTTCTACACATGCCCTATATGTTTCTGGATTTGCAATATTGCCAACCATTACAACAATGGAATCTCCAAATATATTCTTTGATGCTCTCACAGCCTCATACAGTCTTGCTACATGCCCATTTGCAATATCAATAAGTGCCTTAATGGTATCTTTATGCGTTTTATGCTCTTTTGTAAACTCATCTTCAAATTCTTGCAATGAAAACGCCGCCCATTTGTTGTTAAAGGAAAATTCAATTCTTGTCTTTAAATCAATCGTTCTTGGAAGAATTGGAATTATACCATTTTGTTCAAACAACTCGAAATTATCAACCCCAACAACGCTATCCATAGGCGCTGTAAATAATGGTAGCTTGCCATTATCGTCAAAAGGATTGCATTCTGCCCTGTGACTGATTGTAGATAGGATTGCTGGTTTAATTAATATGTCATTGTAACTGTATTTCATTGAATTCTCCGTCAATTTTCCCATATGTGTTTTCTCCATCATTTATATAATAATTTTTTATTAGATTGCCTTTAACTTTTGACTCTATTGCATATATAGGTATATTAAAAGAATCATTGTTATACAATCGGTTATTTGAGCAAACAGTAACAAAACCATTATTTTTTATTTCTTTCACTAAAAATTCCATCTTTTGGTATGAACAAAGTTTAACTTCATCTCCCACTGATAAATTGTGCTGAACGTAAGTATTTTTTAAAAAATCTTTCCATTTTTTATTTAAACGATAAAGGCTTCTTCTTTTGGGGGTGTTGGCATGTCCTTTAAACATTGATAAGCATCCGGCGGTAATCCGAAAAAAATCGTATAATCCTCCATAAACATAAATTTTTTTTGATAAATGTTCATCAGAACTTAAAAAGTATGTTCCTTTAATACCAGACATTCGTCCGTCGCTATAAGCATAATATATGTTATTTTCTTTTAAAAACCTTCTAAATAATTGCGATAATTCCATAACATTTTATTTTTTAACAGAAGTGCTGCCAAATCCATTGCAGCCTCTTTCAGTTTCTGATAATTCCTTTTTTTCTATTAATTTAACATCCGGATAAGGCAAAACAACCATTTGTGCAATCCTATCACCTACCTTATAAGGTGCAAATAACATTGTATTGTTCATAACTTCCATCCATCCCTCTATACTTTCTTTTGTTGCCTCTTCCAAGCTCTTACCCTTTTCTATGGCGTTAAAAAAACTAATAGTTCTGCCTTCAAGAGCCTGTTGCCTTAATGATGTTCTGTTTTTGAAACATAGCATTATTTCGCCACGATATATTGCGGAATCGGCGATACCAACATGATTTGCAAGATAAGCTTCTGTCTTTCTATTTGAACTCCTCGGAAATAAAAATATACCATAATGTTTGTCCGTTTCAAAGGCTAAACCAGTATGATATATATAACAGTCCATATCACTATTATATTCAATGTCAATTGCCGTTAAATCCATGCCAACATCGCCATCATGGGCATAAGTTGGAATTACGGCACGCTCATCAAGCTTTTTAAATGATACCTCAAGTTTTGAGCAACCTATGGGTTTCTTAATATATTCAATTAAATCTTTATTGTCCATCATCATCATTACAACAAATTACTGCTTTTTATTGTTTGCCTCCAAATATACCATCTCATTTGCTTGCCTTACAATTGAAGCAAATATGCTTGAATGCCATCTTGCTTGGTCATCACTCAAATCTCTATCATTAATTGTCATTGCTTCAGACTCTTCCGGAGTAAATTGTATTCCGCAATTTTGACACATAACTAAAGAATGTAATCCCGTTCTAATTGATGGCTGATTCTTTGCATATTTATATAATAGGTTACGATTATTAATCTCCCATTCATTGTCATTTTTAACAAGTCTAACAGCCTTTGCTATTTGATGCAATAAGCAAACCTTAACCAATGAAGATTTATCAACACGAATGTTTTCAGGAAATAAATCATTTATCTTAACAGCATATGGAGTTAATTTAAATAACAGCGTATTGATTAATGACCCTTCAAATGCCAAACCATTATCGTTTGATAAACTAAAAGAGGCATCACGTAATAAATCCCCATATTCCTTTAATAAGCAATCGGTGTCTAAACCCAATTGATTTAACTTTTTAACATAAAGTTCAAAATTTGAATTTTTATCTGCCATAACTATATTCTTTTAAAATTAAATTTTCGTTTTTACAAATATACAAAAAAATATTAAAAAACCAAAATAAAAATTAAAAAAATAAAAAAAATGGAACAAATTTTTAAACTTGCTCCATTTTATAAAAAATTACTTTATTGTTTTTCCAAGGCTTCTATCTTTTCTTTTAATTCTTTAATAATATCATTTAAATGCGAACAATATTCTTCAAGATAAGATAATTTCAACATTGTCAATGACGTATAATCAACAGCTTTAAAGCCATCTTCTTTAACATGCACTAATTCTGATAAACCCGCTTTTTCAACATCTTGTGCAATAACACCATATGTCTTTCTCTTAGTATTATCATTTTTAAAGTTGAATGACTTAATCTGTATATCTTTTGTTTTATCAAAATCAACCTTATTAATATTTAAAATATTCTCTTTAAGTCTTTCATCAGAAGAATAAAAACCTGCGGTTGCCGTTAAAGTACCATTTACAGTAGTATTGCCATCAATGGTAATTGGACTACCAACAATATGAATATTAGAGCCAATAGTACCTAAAGTGGTGGCAGATACACCATATAAAGAAGCATTCTTTCCAGCTGTGGTTATTAAATTATCATTGGCTGTGATGGTAATATCCTTTTCAGAAGACTCTATAATGTTTTCCCTTGAAGAAATGCCTAAATCATCCGATATTGAGTCAATTACAACCTTATCACCCCTTACGGTTGTTGTTGAAGCTGTTAAATTATCATCCGTGTCAAAACCAATGTTGGTGTTTATTGAACCACATAAGTTGATATTCTTATCAGATAATACATCCATATCGCTAACAGCATTAACACTAACTCCACTTAAAGAATTTATGCTAACATTCTTATTTGAACTAATTATGGTATTTGTAGAAGAATTGGCAGAAATTGTGCCACAATTTAAATCCAACTGACTTATATTTCCATTAAACGAAGTACCATTATAAGTATTATTGCTTATATTGGTCGTTGCAGTCTGAACACTTGTGCCTAAAGTATTCGCCGTTGTTGAAATATTGGTTGCACTAACGCTAACTGCGCCATCATTTATATTAAGCGAAGAACCACTTATAACCGTATCACCCTTTAATGTTGATTTCTCAACAGCAGTGATTGAACTGAATGACGGATTTGAGCCATTCATGGCATATATGTCCATATTGACAGCAAAACCTGCTCCTCCCTCGCTTCCATCAGGAGATAATGGATTAATGGGATTGCCATGCATATCATTCTTTCCATTCACATCACTTCCATGAACGGTGTTATTTGCAACAACCTGATTTAATTTAAAAATAAGCTGAGATTTGTTGTTTTTTAAATCTGATTCAGAAGGATTTAAAACGGCCCCATAGTAAGTAAATACTTCCTTGTTCTCCATTAAATTAACCATCATCGAATCTTCAGAAAAACGAACAACATTATTGCTGCTGTTCTTCGTTGAAATAAATGCACAATTGCTGTTATTATTAACAGCTAACTCGCCAATCTCCAATGACTCAGGAGTCGGCTGCTTGTCAAACACACTACTATGTATGTGCTGAATCTTTTTTCTGTCTTTTGCCATTTTTTGTTACTATTTAGTAATTATTTTTTAAAAAAGCAAATAAAGATTTGCCTACATACATAAATATTATATTAAAGCAAAAAGTTTGCTATGAGCCACAAGCTAAAGCAAACTTTTTTTGTTTTAATTGGTTTTTGGCATGGTTTCGTCAACCAACGTAGAAGCCTATGAAATTGGCTGAATTCTACTTGCATAACTGCTCCACCCACTTGCTGCCTTATATGTGTCAACCGAAGCTGCTGGGACATATATTGGGCAATTATTGGTATTGGTTAAAGCATTTACTACCAATGTTGGAGGTGTTGTTCTTTCAATAGTTATGCCTGTAAGCCCACTACAGTTATAGAAAGCATTCATGGCTATATATGTCACGCCACTGCCTATTGTTGCGCTAATAAGACCGCTACAGCAATAAAAAGCTTGAGAGGCGATAGTTACAACACTATTTGGTATATTTATACTTGTAAGGCCACTACAACAATAAAAAGCTTGAGAGGCGATAGTTACAACGCTATCTGGTATTATTATACTTGTAAGGCCACTACAATTATAGAAAATATATTTTGATATTGATGTTAAGCCGGATGGAATTGTTAAACTACTTAGACTTGTACAGCCCGAAAAAGCTCCATCGCCAATTGATGTTATATTATCTGACAAATTAACAGAAGTTAAACTACTGCAACCTTTGAAAGCATCTTGGCCAATTACCGTGATGTTTGGCGACATGGTAACAGATGTTAAACTTGTACAATTAGCAAATATAGCACTGCCAACAGATGTAACGTTGTCAGGTATGACTATACTTGTAAGATTGCTACAGTTAGAGAAAACGCTGCCACCAATGCTTGTTACGTTACTTGGAATTGTTATGCTTGTAAGATTACTACAACCACTGAAAGAGCTGTTACCAATAAATCTTGTTGTATTTTTTATTGTATATGTTGATAAAGTTTTATCAGTAGCTTCGACCACAAATGTATCGGCATATCTAATGTTATTTTCTACCGGTAAACTCGTACAATCACTAAATATATCTCCATCAACATATGTTACGCTATCAGGTATGGTTACACTTGTTAATCCACTACAGTCTCGGAATGCTCCGCTGTATATACCAGTAACACTATTTGGTATATTTATATTTGTTAAGCTAGTGCAATAATAGAAAGCTCCACCTCCAATGTGTGTTACTCCATTTGGTATTGTAACACTTGTGAGACCACTACATTTCCAAAAAGCATTGGTTTCGAACTTTATAAGACTATCAGGCAAATTAACGCTTGTAAGTCCACTACAGCTTGCAAAACAATTACGCCCAATAAATTTTGTACCATCTTTTATTGTATATGAGCTAAGTGTTTTGTCAACAGCTTCAACGGCATATGTATCTGCGTATCTAATATTATTTACAACAGGTAAACTTGTGCAATTTCCAAAAACGCCATATGTGCTAAAGTTATTGACTCTTTGTCCAAAATGTATTGTTGTTAGCCCACTACATCCGTGAAAAGCACGTTCTCCGATAGTTGTAAAGCTATCTGGAATATCTATACTAATTAACTTATCAATATTATGGAACATATAATCTGGTACGACTGTTGCACTTGCGCCAAACGTAACGCCTGAATAAGTGACAGTTTGGTCTTTAGGATAATATTTAACTTCATGTATTCCTATTGTATCAAATGTATAACTTGTAACAGGACTTGACAATTCTACACCATCTATTTCCATAGACTCTATATTTTCGCTGTACCATATGGCCCTTAATGCTGTAGCTTCCGTTGTTGATGTAACGTTATATGTTGCAACCAACGGACAACCATCTTCTGATACTATTCCACTTGTATATTCGCTCCAATCTTCGTCTGCTTTATATGTGTTAATGCTATAGCATGTAACATATATTTTTCTGTCGTCTGCATTTTCGGTAAATGCTGATGCTCCAATTATTGGTGGCTCTACCGGATTAAGATAAACGCTCGTGAGGCCGGTTGATGCTTTAAACGCACTGTTGCCAATACTTGTAACTCCGCTTGGTATGTTTATTGTTTCAAGCATGTCACATCTACTAAATGCCTCATTTCCAATGGTTGTTAATGAGGAATCATCATTAAAATTAACCGTTTTAATTTTTGTACAGTTACTAAACACATCATTATTAATAGTTGTTACATTATTTGGTATATTAACCGTATAAGATGTTTCACTATTTACTTTTGATAAATTTGGACATGCAAAGAATGCCCCATCATCAATTATTGTGGTACTTTCAGGTATTGTAACGCTTGACAGATTATTGCACTCGGCATATAAAGAATTGCCAATTTTGGCTACTCCTTCTTCAATAACTGAATTTGTTAAATCTTCGCATCCACCAAATATTCCTCCTCCAGTTTCTATTGCGTTTTTCAAAGAATATTTAACAGTATGAGAACCTGTAGTGCTAAATCTAAATCCACTACTAACTGTTCTATATACTGTATTATCTATTTCTATGCAATCTATTGGAGTAGTATTTGAAGCGATGTTAGTATTATTGCTTGTACTTCTTACATTAAATGTATTTACTATTTGATAATGATTATTCTTTTTCTGAACCAATGAATAGTTAATAACTATGCCATTAAATGTATAGCTACTACTTATTGTTCTGTCTTCATATAGAGAATTCTCTCCTACAGTTATTGAAGTGGTAACACTACTGGTTTCTATTACGGTTTCGTTACAATATTTATCTACATTTATTTTCTTATAGCTAAATGATAAATTAAATGCTGAAACATTATATTCTATTTCGCTTGGATAAGTGGCATCACCAACTTGTTCATATACTATACCGGCAGTACACATTTTATTCTGTGTGACAGTATAAGGCACGCTCATGCCGCTGTAGTTATATGAATCTGATATTATTCGTGATGTACCGCTATTTGGGTTAACACCAACATATATGACAGTAGTATCACTACCGGTAGTTACGGTTTCATTACAATTTTTATCTGTAACTATTTTTCTATAACTAAATGTCAAATTAAATGAATCAACATCACCTTCTATTTCACTTGGATAAGAAGGAGTGCCATTTAATTCATAAACTGTATTTGCTGTGCAACGTTTATATTGTGTAATTGTATATGGTATAAGCAATCCATTATAGTTAAATGTATCACTTATTACCCTGTCAGTTTCAGTACTTGTATTTTTTCCAATATATACCGTTACGGTATTTGTTTCATTGGTAACGATTGTTGAACAAACTATGGTGTTTGTTGTTTTTTTACAAGTAAATGTTATATCAAACGATTCATCCATTCCATTAATTGTGGACGGATAAGAAGGATTACCTATAAGTTCATATGCTATTGAAGGGGCGCATTCTTCCAAATATACATTTATATTATCTATACAGTGTGAAACATTTGGCATTGTAGATGCGCTCTCCTTGTGCTTGTTATAATCCTCTTGAGTATTAAATAATTTCAAATAATTACCCATATTTTTTATTTAATTTTTTATGCTTATCTTTCAAAAAAATATGAATATAGTCTATGTATATTTTGTTCAAAGTTTTTCTTTGGTATCATATACTGCAAATAATGCATTGATTTCATTTTTCCATCTGCATCATTTGGTTCATCTATATTTTCCTTTTTCCTTATTATGCCTTTATCCAATAATTTATTTAGCAATTTGCTTTTGCTAATATTATTTTCTTTAAAGAAGCTACCTGGTTTTGCATTTATTGGGTCATCAAGTAATTTTTTTAAAAAGTTTTTTACCTCCGTAAAGAACTTATAAAACGTTACTTCTTCCTTTTCTTCATTTTCGCTTTCTTTAAGCATAATTAATTTATTTTCGCTTAAATATATCTTCATGCTCTTACTACAGTTGATTTCCAGAAGTTATTTCTATTCCATAATAATCTAAATAATTCGCCAACCACATCGGCAGTTAATTCTTTAACGGCTTTCTTAAAATCACGTGACGATAAAGAAGAACTAATTTTACTACTAATCATTGAATTTACTTCTGATTTTGTAAGCTCTTCTTTTATAATTTCCTGTATTTTCTTCTCGTTATAATCCATGTATAAAAAACTTTTACTATAAATATTCTATAAAACAAAAAAATACCACTTATCTTAATAAGAGGCATTATTCATAAGGTAATTATATACCTGTTGACACAATCTCCCTTTTCTGAATAAAAATACAAAAATGAGGAATTGTTTATGCAACTCCTCATTTTTTTTTTGCATATCTACTGATATTTATATAAAAATATAAAATAATATGAAATACTTAAAACTTTTTAAAACAACAGCTCAGTATGAAGAAGTTAGGCAAAACTAAGTTTTGCCTAACGTATCATTATGTGAAGATGCTCCAACTACCGTGCATTATAACCCTTTTCATGATTATTCCCAAGACTATTTCACAATGATAGTGACAAGTGGCGGAAATATTAAGTGGAGTGGTTCAACAACTGCTAATACACTATCTTACTCAAAGGATAACGGTGAGAATTGGTCGGCTGTAACAAGTGCAGATACAATATCTGTTGCAGCAGGTGATAAGGTTCTATGGAAAGGAACACCGGCACCACAAACAAATAAAGGTATTGGTAGGTTCAGTGGTGCTACTGGTGTTAGATACTCTGTAGAAGGTAATGCAATGTCATTACTGTTTGGCTATAATTTTAAAGCCCAAACAAGTCTAAATGGAAAGGAATATGCATTTTATTGCTTATTCAGTGGTAATACTAATGTGGTAAGTGCTAAAAACCTATCATTACCTGCTACAACGTTGGCAGACAACTGTTATCGTAATATGTTCAAAGGTTGCACATCATTAACGACAGCACCCAAATTACCTGCTACAACGTTGGCAAACAGCTGTTATAGTAATATGTTCCAAGGTTGCACCTCGTTAACGACAGCACCTGAATTATTACCTGCTACAACGTTGGCAGACAACTGTTATAATAGCATGTTCTATGGTTGCAAATCGTTAACGACAGCACCTAAATTATTACCTGCTACAAAGTTGGAATACTCCTGTTATAGTAATATGTTCTATGGTTGCAAATCGTTAACGACAGCACCTAAATTACCTGCTACAACGTTAGCAAGCGAATGTTATTATCAGATGTTCTATGGTTGTACAAGTCTAACGACAGCACCTGAATTACCAGCAGAAACGTTAGCAGACGACTGTTATAGTGGTATGTTCAATGGTTGCACATCGTTAACAACAGCGCCTGAATTACCTGCTACAACGTTGGCAAACGGCTGTTATAGTGGTATGTTCAATGGTTGCACATCGTTAACAACAGCGCCTGAACTACCTGCTACAACGTTGGCAAACCGCTGTTATGAAAGTATGTTCTATGGTTGCACCTCGTTAAATAGTATTACTTGTCTTGCAACTGACATTAGTGCGTCTAACTGTACATCTAATTGGGTAAATGGTGTTGCAGCAAGTGGTACATTTACCAAGGCAGCAAGTATGAGTAATTGGACAGAAGGTACTAATGGTACTCCAAGTGGTTGGACTGTGAAAGATGCAGCATAATTTGGCACACACATATAAGGGATAGTTCAAACAGTGAACTATCCTTTTTATATAATAAAGTGGGATGGATAAAAAGGTATCATAACATTTAACAAAAAAATCTGCAAGAAACGATGAGGTTCTTGCAGATTTGCATATTTATTCAAAAGGAGCGGCCTGTGTCAACAGGTATATCATTCCCTTAATTTTTTTCAAGTACGTATTTTATTAAGCCACAGTCCCATATTTTATGATAGCCTAATTTTTTAGCCATTTCTGTTTTTGACATAGACGATGACAAGTCGTGGTTTTTATTAATTAATTTCTTTTTGAAATTATCTTTATTAATTCTTTCTTTTGTATTTCCCTTACAATACTTGTAGTCTGGTTTTAAGACAATACATTTTTTAAAGCCAAGCTTTGAATATAAATTTTCATTTTCATTAATTATCCATTTTTTATCAGCAAATGTTTTTATTGTATTCCATTCATAATGTTTTTTAAAATAAGATAATAATTTTCCAATTACTCCTCTGCATTGATAATTTATATCTGATGCGCAACGATTTAACTCCCAACATTTTTCTTTCCTTTTTATAAAGCTCATAGCGCCAATAAGTTCTTTATCTTTAAAACATCCTAAATAAACAGTAGATTTTGAAAACCCTTGTATGTGATTTTTTTCAAAAAAAATTGAAGCAGTTTTGTTTGTTATTTCGTTTACAATACATTTTCTAGCATCTATTTTTTCAAGTTCATTATTAATGTGAAGTAAATGTTTTATTTTTGATAAAACAATTTCTTTGTGCATATAATATTCGTCCTCAAAAATATGAATTAAACCTATTCCTTTATTTAAGCATTCATTTGTTTTTTTAAAATGATACAATCTATCTTTGCAATATTCATCTGAATGCCATTTAAGTCCATCATACTCTATCCCTATGTCATAATCTGGTAAAAATATATCTATTTCTTTTCCATTCAAAATTTTTCTATTCCCTTGTTCTACTTTTATACCATACTCTTTAATGATTTCTGCAATGCTATTTTCCGCTTTAGATATATTTTTACAGCACTTTCTACATCCATAAGCATTACTTAAATGGTCATTTGGCGTCATCCAGAATTCTCCATGTTCGGGGCATACAATACACACTTTTGTATGAGCATTTATATATTCTACTTTTGAATAATCATATTTATTGCCATGTATTTTTCTTGCTTTCTCTATAAATTCATCTGAATTACTTAGCCTTTTGGTTTTCCTTTTTTCAATGCCACATTTTTTACAACCAACTCCTCCAATTAAATGCCTTGCCCTAATTTTAAATTCTCCATGCTTTGGACAAATAACAGTAACATACTCATCGCACCCATTATATTTAACTTTAGAATAATCATATTTGTTTCCATGGATTTTTTTTAATGCCTTAATAAATGTTTCGGTTGTGTACTTGTTTTCTTTAACTTTGGAACACATTTTACACCCATTTCCGGCCAAATGAGAACTTGGCGTTTGAAAAAACTCACCGTGTTCCGGACATATTATGCAAATCTTTGTTTGGTTATTAATATAATTTACTTTTGAATAATCATATTTATTTCCATGTATTGCTTTAGCTTTATCAATAAATTCTTTAATCGTTGATTTTTGTTTTTTTGATGACATTTCATTGAAACATTTTCTGCACCCATGCCCCTTTAAATGGTTATATGGAGTTTGCCAAAATTCCCCATGCTCTGAACAAATTATACAAACTTTTTCCTTTGCGTTTTTATATTCAACTTTTGAATAATCATATTTATTTCCGTGAATTTTTCTTGCCGCATCAATAAAATGTTCTGTTGTCATTCTTCCTCTAGAATTCCACATTTTTTCGCATTTACATTTTGGGCATCCATGCCCAGATAAATGACTATATACACTTTGCCAAAACTCACCGTGTTTTGGGCATATTATACAAACCTTACTATAACAATTAATGCACTGCGTTTTTGAATAATCATATTCGTCGCCGTGCATTAATTTTGCTTTTTTTATAAATTCTTCAGTACTTATAAAATTCATTCCCTTAATTTTTTTCCGATACTTTCTTAAGCTTTGTCATCAAGTCCGAGTCTGTAATCAGATTCTGCCTCCAATTTAGATATGCATCATTAATCTTACCTACTGTTCTAAGGTTTCTTTCGTTTAATGGCATTGCATTACACCAAATATATAGTCCTTCTCCTGGGTCGTTATATCTGAATTGGAATTTTGTGTTCATTGAAGGTAATTCTCCGTTAAGAACTAGGTCATCTGCTTCCGGATAGTATAGAAGTGATTCATCATTGAATTTAACTTGTTCTCCGACGGTTTTAATCACGGCTTCTTCTTGTGAAGTTCTTACATCTCCGAATTGTGGTGTATTTTTTGTTATTGGAAAGCTTTTTTCATGGCTTTCTTGATTTTCCTCGTTCAATTTTTTTTTTTGCGTTTCTGCTTCTTCCATTAAAATTTTTGAACGGGTTAAGAAATTATCTTTTTCGTTATTTGCTTTTTCTATAACTAGTGGTTTTACTTTGTTGTATTGTTCTTTTATTTTATCGGTATTTTCCCTAATTACGTTAAGCATTTTTTTTGTTATATCTTTTTCCATTGTGTTTAATAGTCTATTGCTTGTCCATTCCAAAGATAGCCAAAGTATTGGTTTATTCTTTTGGTTATTTTTTTCACAACGTTTTTGGTTTTTTCTTCGGTCTTTTCAACTTTCTCTGCTGTTTTTTCGACCGTTTTTTCTGATTCTACCACTGGTTCTTCAACTACTTTTTCAATGGTTTCTCCAATAGCATCTTCAATTGCAACGTCTGCTGTTGGCATTTCTTTTACCTCATCCAAAACATTTGCATTTTCTTCTTTTATTGGTTCTACGGTTTGTATATTTTCTTTAACCGTTTCTACTTTTTTCGCAACTTTTTTCTGTGTATTATTTTTATTTTTTTGTGTAGTTGCTTTTTTATTTGTTGTTTCTTTTTTTTCTGCCATAATAATTTATAATTTTACTTAAATAAATATTCTGAAACTTCCAAAAGTAAAACGTCTGACCTCATTTTATTTAAGGCACATCTTTTTATTTGTCTTACACGTTCTTTGGTTATTCCTAATATTTTTCCAATTTCTTCTAAATTTTTTTCATCGCAATTTATGCCGTAATATTGTTCAATAACAAATCGTTCCCTATTGTTTAATTTTGACAATATTTTATTCACTATAGTTTTTTGGCCTTTTTGTAATTCTTTTGTTTTATTATCATTTTCGTCTGAAAGCACTGTTTCAATTTTATTGGCATAATCATCATCGCTTTCATCTTTTAAAAGGCTTTCTGGATTTACTATATACAATGAGTCTTCTTCTTTTTCTATTTTCAATTCCATTTGTCTTTTTTTAATGAATTCGTATATAGAATTTTTAATCCACCATACGGCATATGAGATGAATTTAATATTTCTTTCCGGATTAAACTTATATATTGCTTTAATTAGTCCCAAGTTTCCTTCTGAGATTAGGTCATCTATTGGTGCTCCCTTTCCTTTATATCTGCTTGCGATATTAAAAACGAATCTTAAATTTGATGTTAAGATTTCATTTTGTGCTTTTAAATCTCCGTTTTTTGCTTTATATATAAGTTCTTTTTCTTTTTCCCTTGATATTGGTTTATATTTTTTTAGCTCATTATAATATGTTTTTACGGTGGTGCTAAAATCATTAACATATGAATTTGTCATTTAAAAGTTAAACATTTCGAAATATTATTTTTTTGCAAGGAAAATTTTGCTTATATTATCAATTTTTTCAACTGTAACATTGATGTTTGCCCAATTTTTAATTTCTTGATTGTGGCTGATTAAATATACAAAGTCAAAATTCTTAGAAATTTTTTCAATTAGATTATGTATATTTTCCAAATTTTCTTGCGAAACCCTACCGGTCAACTCATCGAGTAATGCAAAATTTAATTTTTGTATATTTGATAATTCTGCAAGAACTGACCTTAGGGCCAATGATGCTGCTGTTTTTTCAAAGCCGCTTCCGCTGCTTAAATCTGACCGTATGCCATCTTTAATAAGATAGAACATTACATCATTTTTCATATTGATTCCAACTTCAACGTCAAAATCGCAGACATCACTTAATAATTGTGATAATTTGGCATTAATTATTGGCAGCGTTTTTCTAAATACCATTTTTGAAATTCCATTTTTACCAACCAATTCCAAATATATCTTCCAATTTTTAATTAATTTTTCTTCTTCTATAATTTTATTAATTATTTCTTTATTTCCCTGAATTGAATTTTTTATATTTACAATATCTTGTTCGGATGAAATAATTTCCCTTATTATATTTTCTTTTTCTTGTCTTTTATTTTTTAAGAAAGCATCATTATTGCGCAATTGAAGGTTTATTTTATTATTGCTATCAATAGCGTCTTTATTTTTATTATATTCTTTTAAAGAAGCCATTGCATCCTTTAATTGTTCCCTTAACTTGGACATGTTTATTTCCAAAGCGGCTTTTGTCATAGATAGCTTTGATTTCTCATTGTATGAATCTCTTTTTTCTTTCATTGAGAGAATTAAGCTTTCATATTTTGAAATATATTCTGCTATTTTCTTGCCATTCTCTATTAACTTTTCAAGTTCATATTCAGATTCTTTAATTTGTTTTGAATTATCCACGTTATCCAATTTTCTTTTGCAAACCGGACAAAATTCGCTATTCTTAAGGTGCTCTATATTATGCTTTAGAGCTTTATGCTTCTCCACCAAGCTACCCCTCTTTTCTTTTAATGATGACAATTCTTGAACGGCGTTATCGTATTTCTCAACAGAAAAATCTACTTCTCCAATATTATTTATTTTATTGGTAATTTCTTCAACTTCATTCTTTTTCTTTATGCCGTCATTTGTCAGCATTTCTATTTTATAATTAAGAGTGGTAATATCTATAAGAGCCAAATTATTATCTATCTTTTGGATGGCCTGTAAAAGAGTATTTTTGGTTTCTTCAAGCGTTTCAATTTCTTTATCAACCTTTGAAGAATTGTTTTTTAAATTTGAAATTTTTTCTTCAATATTTTTTATTTTTATTTCAAAAGAAGAGTTTTCTTGCTTAAGCGTTTCAGAATTATATTTATTTGATAATAAAAACGGTTTTATTTCCAAATTAAACTTTTCTTTGGCCAATAACTCTTTTTCCTCAATAGGTAATAAACCAATCCATCTTGATAATACTCTTCCTCTTTCAGTTTCTTTCATGCTTATTAAATCATCCAAATTCGATTCCGTGATAGACATCATCAAATCAAAATCACTTTCGTTGCCAATGGATTCTTTAATTACCTTATTTGTTTGGGCTGTATTTTCTTCACTCTGATTCTCAGTATAATCTTCTAGTTCCTCTTTAACGTCTTTTACTATCTTATAGTACTCGACCTTTTGAGTTACCTTTGATTTTTCTGTTCTTTTATCCAAAGATGGCCTGGATAATGTTCTTTTAATTATATACTCCATTCCATCAATAACAAGGCATCCTTCAACAACAACATTGGTTGCTTCAGCGATATGTTTATTGAATATCTTGCTTTGAACATCAACCTTTGGAACTTTGCCAAACAACAAAAAATGAATTAGGTCTATGCCAAAAGTAGTTTTACCACTTTGATTTTGGCCATTTAATGATACTATGCCATTAAGGGTTGTAAAATCAAAATAGTTGCCGGCTCCATAAGACAAAAAATTGTCCCACTTAATCCACTTGATAGAATATCTCCTATTCTTACTAATAACTTTGTAATCAATCTTTGCATTTATCTCAGAATCTATTTTTTTAATTAAATCAAAATCATAACCTGTAATATTATTTGCCAATAAATATTCTTCAAATAACTTAACTTGAAACTGCGGGTCCTGTATATTATCAATAATATCTTTACACATTGAAACCTTTTCCCCCTTATCGTTAATCTCAGAAAAATTTGGTATAATACTTATATGCTCTTTAGGAATACCATATTTCTTACTAGCTTTTGCAACTATACTGTCCAATTTATCTTTTGAATAATCATATGGAGAAACTTTCCAATGAAACGTAATTCTCGAATTTTTGCCTATTTTATCCATCTTTTTTTAATTCTTAATTATCCGTATTTTCTTTTGCGGAGTCAAATTTTCTTTCTTAGCTTCTTGTCCTGATAAACTTTCTTCTTTTTTACTGTCATCTTTTCTTGGCCTACCCCTTCTTTTGGCTTCATTTTTTTCCAATCCGCCAACGTTGTCTTTTTCTTTATAATCATTGATATAATCTATTTTTAAAGGCTTATTTTCTTTATTGAAATTATCTTGCGGGGATGAACCATATTTTATAATATTAAAACCATCCCTCAAACAATTAACTAAAAATGAATTAATGTCCTTTATATCATTTAAATTGCAAAATTCCATTATATCATTTTCTAAACTCCTGGGTAACGTTATAAACATAATATTTTATAATTTAATACAAATATACAAAAAATATTTTTAAAAAAATAATTTTTTATTTATTTTTTTTATAAAAATTTTATTTTTTATTAAAAACCGGTCCTGTATTTTATAAAATATTATTATTTTATTATATAAAATATTTTTAAATAAATAAAAAAAGAAAAATATATAAAAAGAAAAAATGGATAAAAATAATAACAAAATTTTGCTGGCACTAGATATTTCAACCAAAACAATCGGATTTTGCCTACTAGAAGATGATAATTCAGATTATGGAAAAATTATAGAATTAACACATATTAGTCCAAAAGTATCATCTAAAATAAAAGGCATAGAACAACTTTTCCTTAAAAAACAAATATTTGAAAAATTTATTGTCAAATATAAAGATATTGGAGTAGATGAGGTAATCATAGAAGAACCATTGATGAAAAGCAATAATATAACAACATGCGGAGTATTGCTAAGATTCAATGGAATGATTTCCGATTGCATATATAATATTCTGGGAATCGTTCCAAAATATATATCAAGCTACGACGCCAGAAAATATTCTTTCCCAGAATTAATGGCAATAAGAAAATACGGAAAAGACGGAAAACAATATGATTACGATAAAATCATCAATGAAATTAAAAAGGAAAAACTCGTGCTCTTCGGAAGCTATAGCTGGGAAATTGATAAAAAAATGGTAATGCAAGAAAAAGTCTCAGAACTCTTTCCAGATATCGAATGGATATATGATAAAAAAGGAGAATTAAAGAAAGAGAACTTCGATGCCAGCGACAGCTATATTGCATGCTTAGGATATATGAACCATAGCAAATACGGAGATTTGAACTTCAAAACCCATATAACTGGTGAAAGCTGTGACGGCAATGGAGAGCATATAGTGCATTATGACGTGACATATTGGGATAAAACTGAACATAGGACAACTTACATAGATGCCAATGAGTAGAATAGTTTCAAAAGATGAATTTTTAAAAAGGGCAAAACAAGTTCATGGCGATAAGTATGACTACTCAAAATCTAACATTGTAAAAATGTACGAAAAGATTTGCATAATTTGCCCAAGACATGGCGAATTTTGGCAAGTTGCTCAAGAGCATTTACACGGAAAGGGATGTAGACAATGTGGAAATGAAAGAATAAAGAATAGTAAAATTAAGTCTTTTAATAATTTTTTAGAAAAAGCAATTGCTGTTCATGGAAACAAATATGATTATTCAAAAGTAGAATATAAAACGCGTGAAGATAAAATTTGTATAAACTGTCCGGAACACGGTGAATTTTGGCAAACACCACAGAATCATTTGAGTGGAAGGGGCTGTCCAAAATGCGCCAATGAAGCAAAAAACAAAAATAGAATTATTAGATTTGATGAATTTGTTAGACGGGCAAATGAAAAGCACAAAACGAAATACAAGTATATTGAAAAAGATATTAAAAACGAAAAGGAAAAAATTGATATTATCTGTCCAGAACATGGAATATTTTCTCAAGAAATAAGTAGTCATCTTCATGGCCATGGATGCCCAAAATGTAGTCACTCCGTATCGAATCAAGAACAAGAAATAATAGACTTTTTAAGAGAGAATAATATAGAAATAATTGAAAGAACAAGGAATTTGTTTGCAAACTCTAAGAAAGAAATAGACATTTTCGCCCCTAAATTTAATATAGCTATAGAATATAATGGATTACGATGGCATTCTGAAAAATTCGGAAAAGACAAAAACTATCATTTAAGTAAAACTATAGAATGCCTTAAAAATGGAATTAAACTGCTTCAAATATTTGAAGATGAATGGCTAAATAAAAATGATATTGTAAAATCAAAAATATTACATATTTTTGGGCTAAATAAAAAAGAAAAAATAATGGCTAGAAAATGTGATATAAAAGAAATATTGAAAGAAGATTCAAATAAATTTTTGAAAAAAAATCATATAGAAAGCTTTACAAAAAGTAGTATTAATATAGGGGCATTTTATAATGGCGAACTAATAGGAGTAGCATCTTTTTTAAAGAGTGGAGAAAATTATATTTTAAAAAGGTTAGCAACAGATATAAACTATATTTGCGATGGAATATGCTCTAAATTAATTTCATTTTTTGAAAAAAATTATCAATATAAGTCTTTAATTACTTTTGTTGATAGAAGATGGTCAAATGATAATAATGTTTTTACCATTTGTGGATTTAAAAAAGATGAATATATTAAACCATCTTATACCTTTATAAATGGAAACAAAATAGAGAGAACAAAAAAAAGTAATACTTATACTTCTTTAAAATCTTATAAAATATATGACTGTGGTTCAATTAAATATATAAAAAAGCGAAGCCAAAAATAATGACTTCGCTTTTAAATTTATAATTGAAATAAATATAGTTTGATTTATTAACCAATAACGCCACGAACCGGCAGTACTCCGAAATGGCCGTAGATGAGCTGCCAATTCACGATACTACGACCAAAGTACATGCTGTAACCGTTTGCAATCATGCCATGCATATAGGTCAAATGGCAGATAATGTACTTAGTTATTGTCTTTTGTTAAGCTAACGTGTGGCTTTATCAAATTGTCTTTCACCGCATTATAATCAACTTCGGTTGTAAAATTCGTTATAAATTTTCCTATTATTGCCTATTTTAATATTGCTTTTAATATTTTATTAACAGATTCTTTTATAATATTATGAAGGTCTTGTTCCGTTATTCTGATTGTTTTATTTTCTGTAATATTGTTTATTGGTTGTTCATTAAATCCGTCATCATCGGTTTCAAAATTTGATTGAAAAAAATCAAAGTCTTTTTTCGGCGCATTTCTTCTTCTTAATGTTTCAAGGGAATTATTATATATATCTGATTTTCCATTTTTAACACCCCGTTTTGAAGCCAAGGCCATCTTTTTAATTGTTTCGGGAGTTTCTCCGTATTCTTTTAATATATTTCTCTTCATGTTTTTTTAATAATAATATAGCCAAAGAGCATTCTGTAAATATTTAACCTGAGAATCCTCTAAATTATTTTCATCCAATGAGTTATCTTTCCACATTTTTCCATAAACCTCATCAAGTGAGTGCTCATCAAATCTATGAGTATGGTCATCAATTATTGCAGACTCTTCCGAAAGATTGGTATAATAGTAATGCTGTGAATAACCATAAACCACGGGTTCATAGTCAACCATCATTTCCATACCCATTAGTAAATCTCTATCTCTAATTAGTTTTTTCTTTTCCATTTAATATAATATTTTTTATAATAAATATCTAAATAATTTTGTTTTTTTCCGATTTTTTATGTATATTTGCTTACAAAAATAAGTATAAATAAAAATATTATAAGCACTAAAGAAAAACTTTTAAAAGAAATTAAAGATGATACCCGATGAAATTATTAAAATGAAAAATATTTTAGATTCATTCCTTGGTAATCCTAAGTCAGAAATGACGAGCAGTTTTCAATTAGAATACCCATGCCCTAGGTGTATTGAAAAGTATGGAAATTCTGAAATACAAAAATATAACTGTTCTATATCACTTAAATTACAGAGATTTAATTGTTGGAAGTGTTCAGACGAAGGTGACGAGGCAATGCATGGTTCAATAATTAAATTGATTAAACAATATGGCAATGAACAATTATTAAAAGATTATAAGGAGGCAATTCGTTCATTTCGTGAAAGCAAGTTATACAGTTTAAATTTCTCCAATGATGATTTTAACATAGATTCAAAATCCGTAGAAATTGATGATTTAAGTCTGCCAGAAGGTTATAAAAGAATAATTAAAGGAAAATATACTCCAAAAAAAGTTTTGGATTATCTTTTCTCAAGGGGCGTTGGTTATGATATTATAGAACGCTTCAATATGGGGTATATTGAATACAGTAAAGATAGCTTTATGCCATCATATAGAGTATATATACCGTCTTATGATAAATTTGGGGATTTAAATTATTGGACCGGACGAGATTATATGAACCGTGAAAAGGTTGTAAAATATTATAACCCAAAAGTGGAAAGAAAGGGAATAATATTTAACGAGGAAAAAATACAATGGGATGCAGATGTAACATTGGTAGAAGGGCCATTTGACCATATTGTTGTCCCAAACTCCGTTCCATTATTGGGAAAATCTTTAAATAGAGACTTTAAATTATATTGGGAAATAATTAAAAATGCAAATGCAAATATAAATATATGGTTGGATGGCGATGCGAAAGATGCCTCAAAGAAGATATACTCATTACTTAACCATGAAAAACTATATAATAAAATAAGATTTATTAATACCACAATAGGAAAAGACCCAAGCGAAATTTATCAAAAATATGGATATAAAGGAATTGTATATTGCTTGCAAAATGCAAAGAAAATACCGGAATATGAACTATAAAATAAAGGGAGCTATCTATTTAATAAGATAAGGGAATTATATACCTGTTGACACAATTCGCTCCTTTTGAATAAATATGCAAATCTGCAAGAAACGATAATGTTCTTGCAGATTTTTTTGCCAAATGCTATGATACCTTTTTATCCATCACACTTTATTATATAAAAAGGATAGTCCTTTTGAACTATCCTTTTATATGTGTTACTATGCATCTTTTATCGTCCAATAGGTTGGTATGCCATTAATGTCTCTTGTCCAACTTTTCATACTTTCCGCCTTGGTAAATGTACCACTTGATGAAACACTATTTACCCAAGCTTGCGTACAGTTACTTGCACTTATATCAGTTGCAAGACAAGTAATGCTATTTAGATTAGAACAACCATCGAACATCTGATAATAACATGATTCTGCTAACGTTGTAGCAGGTAATTCAGGCGCTGTCGTTAACGAGGTGCAACCACTGAACATACTATTATAACATGATTCTTCTAACGTTGTAGCAGGTAATTCAGGCGCTGTCGTTAACGAGGTGCAGCCTATGAACATACTTTGATAACAGCCACTTGCTAACGTTGTAGCGGGTAATTCAGGTGCTGTCGTTAACGAGGTGCAACCTTCGAACATATTACTATAACAGTAGTCTGCCAACGTTGTAGCAGGTAATTCAGGCGCTGTCGTTAACGAGGTGCAACCATAGAACATACTATTATAACAGTAGTCTGCCAACGTTGTAGCAGGTAATTCAGGTGCTGTCGTTAACAAGTCGCAACCACTGAACATACCATCATAACAGTCGTCTGCTAACGTTTCTGCTGGTAATTCAGGCGCTGTCGTTAGCGAGGTGCAACCATCGAACATACTATTATAACAGTTGTCTGCCAACGTTGTAGCAGGTAATTCAGGCGCTGTCGTTAACGAGGTGCAACCTTGGAACATACTTTGATAACAGCCACTTGCTAACGTTGTAGCAGGTAATACAAGATTTTCAGCACTTATAAGATTAATGTTACCATAAAAAAATGAATCGAAAGTACCGCTTTCTGTTAGAGTTGTTTGCCCGACAAAGTTATCTCCATAGATTAAGGACATTATGTTGCCACAAACTTCAAATGTGGCAGTTCCTCTAATTAAAGCACTATAATAATAACTTGAATTATTTCCTTTTAAAAGTAATTTGTCACCAACATTAAGGGTCGTTATGGTATATGGTTCTGTGGTTGTTGTTATTTGAGTCCAAGTTGTACCATCATCTGTGCTGTATGAAATGGTAGTTGGAGAGCCATCAGCTTCATCATAATTTATTGTTATTGTGCCTTGACTTAATGCAACGAATGTCAAGTAGTCTTGGGAATAATCATGTTGCGGCACATAAGGATTATAATGCACGGTAGTTGGAGCATCTTCACATAATGATACGTTAGGCAAAACTTAGTTTTGCCTAACTTCTTCATACTGAGCTGTAGTTTCAAATAGTTTTAAATATTTCATATAATCTTTAATTTTATTTATATATAAATATCAGTAGATATGCAAAAAAAATGAGGAATTGTTTATGCAAATTCCTCATTTTTGTATATTTTTTCAGAAAAGGGAACTTGTATCAACAGGCATATCGTTCCCTATTTATTTTAGTTTTTCTCTTCAATTATAAAGGTATATTTTGGTATGCCATTTTTTTGCATTGACCAAATTGTTTTAATATATGGTACATATTTTTCAATATATGACCATGTTACATTTTCTTCACTATATTTTTCGCGCATAATACTTTTTATTTTTTTATTAAATTTAGGTAATCAATTATTCCATATACATGGGTTCTAACAACGGCTCTCACGCCATCTTCTGATGTTAAATATTTTAAATCATCTTTATTATCATAGAAAAAGTTTTCAGTTAAAACTGCTGGACATTTAGATTTTTTTATTATATAGAAGTCAGCTTCTTTATCTATATCTCCATCGCTCCAATCTGTTCTTATTTTTCTATCTCCAAAATTTTCTTTAGCCTTGGCATATAAACAATCTGCCAATTTGTCTGATTTTGTTTTACCCCTTGTTGTATATGCTTCCCAACCTTTTCCTGTCATCCATTCTGTGCCATTGCCAACGGCATTTGAGTGCACCGATATAAGTAAAACATTTTCAGCACCATATTTATTGCATAAAGTATTAACCCTTCTTATTCTTTCGGATAATGAAGTATCAGTATCTTCTGGTACTAATAATCTTGCATCATATCCCAATGCTTTTAGGTTTTTATAGACATTCCATGCAATTTCCCTGTTATATTTCCATTCTCTAAACCTATTTCCATTTGTAAATTTTTCACTTACATTAATAGTTTCATCCAATAAAGGGCTATACTTGCCCCGTGATTCAGAATCACTTCCGTGTCCCGCATCGATAAGAATTATCATAATATAGTCAATTAAAAAAAATTATTTATATTTCCAATGAAAGCCTCCACAAGTTTTTCTTTCGCCAACACACACTTTAAATATGTTTGAAGAGTGTAATTTTAGAGTTCTAGATGCTTCACTTATTGAATTCCATTCTTTTATAAATACATCTTCTTCTGTTAATTGTATAACTTTTTTAGCGTTAGCCGGAATTTTTCCATACATACCATTATTTTCTCCTTTGTTTTTATAATTTGGCCTACCTTTAAAATATTCACTTAATTTCTTTTTTCTTTCTTCTGTCAAGTGAGTGCCAATAATTGGTGAATCGTGCGTGGCCCAATACTTTTTTAAAGAACTTATCATTTTTTCACGATATTCTTTATTTTTCCATAGTTCTTTATGAGTCTTACTATTCAGCATTTTAGACCTTTCAGTTGGTTTTCTACCAAAAGGCCTTCTATCTGGATTTTTAATATAAAACTCCTTTAAAGATTTAGAAAGTTTTTCTTTTGTTTCTTCAGAAAGATGTTTTCCAAGTAGAGGCGCTTTATGTGTTTTAAAATATTCTTTTAGTTTTTTAGAAATTTGTTCCTTTTCTTTGTCTGTTAACTTTTTACCTTTCCATGGCATAGGAATTTTAGAGCATCTTTCTTTATGAAATTCAGATAATCTTTTTCTTCCATCTTCTGTAAGAACTCTTTTGAATTTTGTTTTACGCTCTTTGTCAGACATTTTACTAGAGTCTCCACACATTCCTCCCCTAACTAAATTAACACATTTTGGGTCAGATTTATATTTATCACCTATAATATTTTCCTCAGATAAAGCATTTTTTTCAAATGTTTTAGAAAAAAGAATAATTTCTTTATTGAAAGTAATTCCAAACTCTTTGCCATATTTTTTGAAGTAATCTCTCGGTATTTTCCCTGAACCCGCGTAGTTATCAAACATAACATCATTTTTAGCCCACTCTATTGGGTCTGAGAAATTAGCCCATTCCATTTTCTTTTTTCTTATCACTGATGTTCTCTTACCAATATAATAGAACCCTTTAAGGCTACCTTTTAAAAATGTAATTTTGTAAATATAATGTATTTGTTCCATATATAAGTATTTTTATATATAAATATTACACCTTTTAAGAAAGGTATTATTTGCGTGGCATTTATCATATAAAAAACAAAAGGAAACAATCATCTGTATATATTTTATAAAATAGTTATTTTACTTTGGTCTGGTATTAATTTTAAAGTTACCATAACACGTTACTTTACGTTCATTATTAAAGCTAACACCCATATCGAATTTAATAATAGCATCTATTGTTTCATATATTGAATCACTAGTTACCGTTGCTTTAATATTATTTCCGTCCACATAAGCATTATTTATTGTGATAGCAGAGGCAGGTGTTGTGGTTATGGCAATATTTTCTATTGACGATGAGCATCCGCCATTAAATGTGGTTAATACTATTTCTTCTTCGTTTAAGCAATTTTCTTTTACTAAAATAGGATTAAATGTTACAGTACCTCCGGTATATTCAAGAGTTATATCATTTAAGTTTGTCAAACTGTAATGGCATTCACATGTTTCAATTGTGCAATCAGCAAATGTTACGCTACTACAATCACAATTCCCTGTATCTGATTCAGTTATAGTTAACTTAGTACAGTCACAGCCTTGTGCGCTTTGAGAAATTATTCTTGTACATGCATATGTTTCATTTAGCCCACTAACTGTTATTACTATAGAAGCCTCTCGTTCATTTTCAGTACTATTTTGTGAAAGTGTTGCTTTTACTTCAATAATATCGTTTTCTATTTCTGTGAATGTTAAATTGTTTATCCATTCGCCTTCAATATATCCAGAATAACTATTATTTAAATAAGGTTTATTAATTGTAAATAATAATGTCTCTCCACTGGCGCTATAGGGAAAAACAATATATTCACTTCCTCCATCTGTATATATATTATTGCAACTAAATTCTTTTCTAATTCTTTTAAAGCAAGTTTGTGCTGAAAATTCTTGATTGTTTACATCTCTAAATGTTATTACACATTCATCATTCTCATACCACTCTGCGTCATTTTTAGAAGATATTTCTATTGATGTATTACCAGTTCCATGGTTAGGCGAAATATTCACCCACTCACAATCAGACGATGCACTCCATACAATGTTTTCTAATGTCTCCATATTTTTAAGCTGTCAAATTTTTTCTCGTTATTTTAACTGTATATGGATTAGAATATCCATTACATGATAGTGTAAATTCAAAATCTGTATCAGAGCCGCCTAATACTGCTGGCACTTCAACTTTGAACATCTTAATATCATTCCCTTCATCTGCCTCGCATGTTACACCATTTGGGCATTCATGCGAAAGATTATTTGTAACTATTTGTTTTTTAAATGAATAAACTGAAAACACTCCATTTTTATTTATATTTTCTGTTTCTGATACAAAATATTGTATATAAGCAATTCCTCCTGACAATGGCATTGTTGGAATATCTTCATCTTTTCCGGTATATATATTTTCTTGGTATGTTATATATGCATGTGTATATAATTTAACCTTATGTTGTATAATTGTTATTTCTTTATTCGGATTAGATGCTAAGAAACAGTTATTAACTGACATTTTTATTATTCTATCTGATGTTGTTAAATTATTTCCAACATTATAATTAACTACTTGAAAAATGCCTGAACGTGCAATATAAGTTATTCTTGGTTCTCTTACAAGGCCATCAATTGTTATAAATACGCTGCCGGACATTGATTTTTTAAAGGTCTCTATTGTTTCGTCTTCCACGGACGAAAGTGTGCCTGGTTCATATCCTATATATTCAGGATTTTTTGTTAAAAACCATATAAATGATATTAGATTTTCATTATATTCTAATTCACTATAATTTGATTCCAAATTAAGTAATATATTTTCATATCCCGGACCGTTTATATCTGGTGGAACTAAGAATTTTATTCTTCTATAAGAATCCACTCTTACATTATATTCTTCATCTACTAAGCGAGCTGTCACAAGTATATTTTTTGTTATTGAATGACTTGTATTTCTGTAAAAATATAACGTTGTAGAATTGTCGCTAAAATAAGAAGCTAAATTATTATCGATTGTACTTATTGTTGAATAATTAACGTCATAATTGCAATCCATACAATTTATGTACCTTCCTATGTCTAATTGTACTTCAATTTTGGGGTCACAACATGTTTTACCAGTTTTAGGCCCTATGTACTTTCTTGCTCTTACATATGTTTTAAAGCCATTAAATGATTCCACCAACCCTTCTACTATTTCTGAAGAACTATGAGCGCTAACAATTCTAACATTATCAATAAGTTCAGTATCTTCTTCATTAATGCCACTATTCTGAAAATCTATATCTATATAGAAATTGCTATATTCGTGTCTTGTTTCAGTACGTCCAGTTTCGCATATGGCATCCATATCTATGCCAAACATATTATATAATCCTGCTTGCTTGCCAATTAAAGTTGGTTCACTCACGATTGATGGGTTTAATGAATATTGAAGAACCAAGTATACATTTCTTTTTTGACCAACATTGGATGGAATATCATTTACATAATATGTCATATTATCAATCACAAAAAACTTTAAGAAATTATCAGCATTATCAAAATGCTCTTCTACTATTTCTTCGTGCGGGGCATCATCTCCTGGAGTTAATATTAGCCTTTTATATGTGATTAATATATTGCTTAAGTTAAAATATGATAATGCTGTTCCACCGGTTGTTCCACATAATGGAGCTGTTCCATTTCCTAAAAATGTTAATTCAGCTGTTTGGCTTATTAATTTTGGCACGCATCTAACGATTGTTTTTTCGGTGGTATTTCCATTGGAATATAGATATACCTTTCCAAACTGCTCATCATTTATATTTGAGGCAGAATCTATATCTATGGAAAAGCTACTTTCAGAATCTCCTGATATATCATTTAAACCATTATTAAATTTAATCCATTCAGTGTCAGTATGTGCTGACCATATATCATTTGTCATTATTTTAAAAACATTTTATAATAAATATTTTGTTTTTAAATATTTTTTTTGTATATTTGCCCTGAAAATATATATCAAAATGAGCATTAAAAAAGTAATACATCTTGCAGACGTGCATATAAGAAATTTTCAAAGGTTGGAAGAATATACAAATCAATTGGAAATTTTAAACGATAAAATAAATGAAGAAGTAAAAGGGTTAAATTACGATGAAATTAGAATTGTTATTTCTGGAGATATATGTCATTCCAAAATAACAATAAGTAATGAATTAATATCATTTATTTGCACGTGGATTAGAAAATTAGAAAAAATAGGAAAAGTTATCGTCATCAGTGGAAACCATGACTTATTGGTTGATAATAAAAATAGGGTAGATACTTTATCTGCCATATTTACTGCCGCAGAATTTAAAAATGCAATTTATTTGGATAAGTATTTTGGATATGAAAGTGGAACGTTAGTAGATGAAAATATCACATGGGCACTATATTCCATATTTTCTGATTATCGAAGGCCGGATATTGAGCAAATAAAAAAGAATTATCCAGAAAATACTATTGTGGGCTTATTTCACGGGCCAATAGTAGGCTCATTATTAAATAATGGCACGAAAATGGATAGTGGAATTAGTGAAGACATTTTTGATGGTTGCAAAATAGTAATGGCGGGAGATATACATAAAAGACAAGAAATAAAAGGAAAAACATATACCATAGTATATCCAGGCTCATTAATACAGCAAAATTTTGGAGAAACAGTCACGCAACATGGCTTTGCATCATGGGATATTGAAAATGGAACTTATAAATTTGTAGATTTACCAACGGAATATTCCCTTTATCGATTTGAAATTGAATCACCAGAAGATATAGATAATAACAAAGAAATCCTAACCAACTACTAAAGGTTAGGATTCTTAACTATTTTGACAAATAATGAATCACAGTATGAATCTTCTTGGCCTATTTTAATTTCAATTTCTCCGTCATTTCCATCAGAAACAATTATAAGCTTGTTTTCGAGGGTATTAAAAATTAAAAATCTATTATCAGCAATACTCCATTCTTTCATATTTGGTGAAAATTGAAGTTCAAGTATTTCCTTATCATCATTATAATATAAAAAAATTGTTTTTCTCTTTTCACCATTTACATCACATATTGTATAATTTGGTATTGTTTTAGTAAAACATTTATTTGTTATGGTAGCATATAAATTTGGATAAATACATTTTTCGTCGCCATATTTAAAATAAACATATCCCTCTGCCAAATATATATCATCAGGTATAATTATATCAATAGAATCATTACCTTTGCCATAATATTTAGATAATTTAAAATTTCCAATGGCAAAAGCTTCCCAAGTGGTATTTGAAATTATAGAGATTGCTGCGCTATCTGTTATTAATTCTGCTTTAAATATGTTCATGGTACATTTATTGCTATATTTCCATCATTAACAGCTTTTATACATATTATAAATGTATTATTGCTTCCTTTTTGCTTAAAAAGTATGTGGCCAACATTATCGATAATGCTATCATTCACATTGGCTTCTATAATTACCTTGTTGGCCTGTTCATCAATTGTTTCGCATTCTTTGCCATCCTTATAGACAGCAATCCCTTCTTGTCCTGATGCAAATCTTGCCCAATCTACATCATATATTACTGCGTTCCATCCGGTTCTATTCATAGCAATTAAACAACTGTTTTATAGTTTACCCTGCATATGACATTAGAGGGCATCATTTGTGTTAAATAAGGCATTACTATAGAGTCTATATACTTAACCTCTTCAAGCCATTCTTTTGTATATTCTTTATGGCCTCTTATGAAGAAATCTATCTCCATCCTTTTTGTGTTTACTATTTGGTCAGTAATGCCATTTACTTTTTCAGCAAATGAATCATCATTTTCCAAACCATCCTCACCTATGGCCTCATTTATTTTTGCATATCTTAAATCCTCAATTTTAATATTGCTCGATGAAGAATTGATATAATTTTTCCTTATAATATCCGATATATTATATGAAGCAACGTCACTATTTATTTCTGTATCATCGTTCAAACTACGTTTTTTAAATGGGTTGCAAATAGCATTTTTCTCTACAAATTTAGGTGACTCTTGTCTCTCTATAAATGAGCCAAAAAAGTGGCATTTATTATCCAATCTTAAATATTTGTCGTAATCTATATTACAAGTTTCGTCAGTATCAATTAAATTTTTAAATCCTATATTTCTATAACTGTCTCTTATAATACTGCCATCTTCATCAACAATTTCATCTAATATATCATAATCACTTCCTTTAAATTGTCTATAGTCCAATAAATTATTATTTATTGAATGTTTAAACAACTGAGAAAAATATGTCAAATATTCGTGACCATTATCATAATTCATATGCCCATAATGAGGATTATTGCCATTATAATAATTTTCAATTGCATTTAATTTATAATATTCAAACTCATCTTCTTTAAGCTGCTGCCATCCTAACATACTTAATTCTCCCCTAAAATCAGGATTATTAAGCATGAAATAATTTGTATAAGTATCTCCGCTCATGTATTTACCATTTTCAAAAACAGTAAACGTGCTTATTGATGCGTCACTCGAATATGCATCCATTGAATATATTTTATCTCCAGTTTCATTATAGCTTTCTAAAACATAGACTTTGATTTTTTTATTGCTATAATAGCCTCCATTTAAATTTATTGTTTGTTTTTTATCATCCACATATGGATTGCTAATTATAACATAATCAGTGAACAATGTTTTTCCTATTACTACTGAATTATCAGCAACTGTGGCATAGAAAAAGCTTTCTCCTTTTTGAGAATCACTCTCGCTTAACAATTGATACACGATTCCATCAACAATAGCATATCTTCCGGATATATCTAATACTTGTATAATATCGCCCTGTTTTCCTCCAACAGTAACGTCTGTTAATAGACTTTGTAAATTATTTACACAGTATATATTTCTAACAGTTTCAGTAAATAATGCTTTATTTTTTCTACTGTTAGATTCATTATCCTCTGATATAATATTATTATCTAAATCAAAAGCAAAAGGCCTTTTTTGAAGCCACCCACCATTCATTTGGTAGTATGGGTTTCCATCATAAATTGCAGTGCTTTCAAAATGAGGATATAATTTTCTACCAGTAACTACCATTTCATTATCTTCATTAACTACATATTCATTTTCAAATGAAACTGGTAAACCTTGATAATCTATATAAATTCCATTTTTAAAATCATCTGTATTATAAGTCATTAATTTTTTGGAATTTATCCAATCAATTCTAAACATATCTTTTTCTGGCAGATATTCATCTTCAATATATGTTGTAAACATTGAATATTCTTTTATGTCATAATCATATATTTTATCCAAATCATTAATATTATAATATCTTTCTCCATTATTCCAAGTATCGCCACTAGTTAATTCTAATGTTGTTTCTCCACTTACTGATTTACATTTGAAATATGTTTCATTTTTAAATACAAAATTTTTGCTCTTTAGGCCAAACAGAGAAAGCATCATTTCCATACCATCAATAGTTCCTTTATGCGATAATAAATCCCTACTATTCATAATTAACCTTTTCATGAATTCGGTATTAACATCAGAAGGAGTATATTTATTTTCGTTCGAATATATCTTTATCAAATTTCCGCAATTGTTATGATAGCCATTTGCAACCTTTTCTCCATTCTTAAATGTAACGTCAACATTAATACCGCCATCAATAATGCAAGAATTACCACTAAAGTCAGGAAAGCCAAAAGAATATTCTGTATCTTCGCCCTCTTCCTTTATTACTCTAATTCCTGTTATAATGTCTTTTGAATAAGGTGTTATATAAGTATCATCAAATTGTCCGATGAAATTTCTTTTAATGGTATATTTCTTTGATATTTCATTTTTAAGTGTATAGAAGCAATTATTTTTTCTTGCTTCTTCCAATGAACATTTTTCATATTCACCATCTTTATTTATTAAATAAAGCTCAGTACTACAAAACAATTTATCCAAATCTGCTGTTATTCCATCCAAATCATTTATATATTCAGATAAAATTAATGGCTTAATTTGAAAAACATCCCACCCTTCATCTTCTAATTTATCTGTGTAGAAATAATCAGGTAGGTTATTTACATCATCATATGTAACATTATTGTTATTTTTAATGGCAGAAATATAATTTTTAATTTCATCAAATTCTCTTCCAAATAGCCTTATTGTCTTTTGTATCTTGTTAGTGCCATCAGCTTTTTCTTTAGAATCGGTCCAATCGAAATTTTTAATGGCCTCATGCGTCATTGAACGCCATAAGTTATCACTAAATCTCTCATCATAAAAATTAGAAATTTTAGACATTTCGCTTACGAATTGAGAATATAGTGGGCCGCTAGAACCCAAATTATATCCACCATATGTTGTTGGGAATGTAAATGATTTTGTGTAAGTATAATATCCAAATTTATTTTCATCAACAATCTCAAAATATGAAGTATATATTGGGTCACTATTTCTATTTAATAAAATCTTTTCAAACAAATCTAACTCATTATTAAAGAAATTGTTAATGATTTTTTTATTTGGCCTTATTCTCCATACAAAATTATTTCTATTATCTATACCTTCATTATTTAAAGTACCAAAATTCTCTACAAAATATTTAATGTTCTTATCTTGGCCAACAAACAAATATATCTTAAGTTTTTCATCAAAATTATCTATTGAATGCGATTCTACTATTACAGTTTCTCTTACATCCTCATTGGTGAATTTGATACCATTTTCGCAATCATCATCTTCGCAAATATCTTCATGTTCTCCGGAAGATACAGAAAAATCATAGTTTGTCTTTTTAAAACCAAGTTCAACATATCCAATATATTTGCCAGGAGATAAACAATACTCAGTTGTTCCTCCACTTACCTCAAATTTGGTAGACGCAGATAACATTAAGCTAATACTATTGCTACCAGTATTATCTTCGCAATTTCCTACATTATTTACCGTAAAAACTTTTTCACTTTTTCCACATTCGTCCAACCCATTAAAAACAGAAGATATGATTTCTATTTTATATTCATCTTCTAAATTCCAAGAGCCATCATAAAATTTATCTTCAATTTTTTCATAATCTGCTTCTGACTCGTGAAATTTATAAGCAACGTAGTTTTCTATACCTCCTTCGGCAAAATATTTCAATGGATTTGCGCCTTTTGGAACAAATCTATCGTGTATGTTAATGCCAAAAGGATTATCCATAGCAACAACATCTATTGCTATAGGATTTGTACGTTCAGTATCTGTGCAACTTGTTAATGGGGCATATTTACCAGTGCTATCAGTTAAAAGGCCATATCTTCTAGTAAATGGTATTCCTAGCTCCACATTTTTTTCCTCTTCTTCTGTTAATCTATACTCATATGGAATTTCAGTAGAAGAATATGTATCTATATCAAAAGATGTATATGTATCATATAAACCGCTTAGATATGTGCTATAATTATCGCCAAAAACTGATTTGGCTACATCTTCATCATATTGTATTTCTCTCTCCTCACTAAATTGATTTATACCTTCAAATTCTTTTCTATATGGCACAAAAATTTCACCGGGATATTTTTTAAGAATATCCGTTATAGAAGCTCTCATTAATTCTGAGCAAGAACCATAATAAGCATAATCTCTTAAATCAAAGTAATCTTTTTTAATAACTAATTTCTCATCAAAAGATGCTTTTTCATCTTTTTCATAATTTTTAAGTATGTCATTATTCCATATTTTACCAGATTCATTTTCATACCAAGGTTTTGAAAAAGTCTTTTTATATTTTTCATTATCACCATTTATAGTTATTATAAAATTGCCACTTCTATAAATAGGCACTTGATTTCTAGCAAATTGGTCCCTACCTCCAATGGTTGTTATATCCCTTTCAAATATAGTTCCATTGGAAGTATCTTGATGCTTTGATTTAAGCACATAATTACTATATGATTTTATATATTTTGCCATTTTTTAAGAATTTAAATTTTGTCTTCTATGCTTTGACTAAAATCAATAGAATCAGTTTTTTCTTTTTTAACCTCATAAACAGGCACGCCTGTTGCTGAGTCTTTAATGGTATAATGCTCAGATTGGTGGTAAATTTGATTATTTTCATCAAACGTTGTAACTAAGCCATTGTCCAAATCTCTAAGCTGAGAGCCTTCAAGCATTGTTGTAATAGTATTAATATCCTTATCAGTAATTTCAATATCAAGCATTATTGGTTCAAATAAAGTGTTAACAATCAATATTTGTTGCGTTGGCTTGCCTATATATGGCGCAGCACTTGCTTTAAAGCTGGGTGCACTTGATGGAGTTACAGTAATAAATGATAACGTTGAAGAATCATTATATCTATATACATATGATTTATTACTTGACATATTTGAAGCTTGAATTATTGGCTCACTTCTATTATTACTGGTTATTAATCTAAAATAATTCTCCCTATTGCCATTATCATCTATATAAATTATCCTATAGCCAACCAAAGAATTATTTTCCAATAATTTATTTCTTAATGAAATATCATTGGATTCAGTATTTCTATCAAGTATTATACCCCTAACATTTGGGTAAGCTGCAAGATTGCTAACGTCAGCAATAACGGCTCTAAGCTCTTTTGGTTTAATATATACAGTATAATAGCCCTTTTGGTTAAAATATTGAAGAGGTAATTTCAAATTATACATACCCTCAAGCACATTGCCAACTGGTTTCGTTTCTCCATCACACAATACATCGCTTAATATTGATGATGGTAATTTCATAAATGCAGTCTTTCCTGCATTATCACTATTTCTTGTCTCACGATATGAATAAAATATATCTATATCATCTGTAGTTATTCTCGAAGGAACTGTAATTCCATATAAACCTGTACTAGCCATTATCTTCTATTTTAAACCAATTATTTCCAAAATTAGTCAATGCTTCCATTGTTTTCACTTCTTGTAGTTTTAAATGTTTTTCAAATGCGGCATTTATGCCTCTATCTATATAAATATTGCCTTCAATAATTTGTGGTAAAGAATTTCCAATGTTAAATTCATTTCTATAAACAGGAGAAGCAATAAAATTATAATCTCCTTCCCACCTATCAAAAATCGATTTATTTTTAAACTCCAATGTTGTTTTATCATCATTTGCATCAATCTTTGTTATCGCTGATAAAGTTAAATTGATACTATTCTTACCTACATTATCTTCACAGTTTCCTGTGTTATCAACTGCAAAAATCTCTTCAGATTTACTGTACCCCTTTTTATAATAAAATATCATAGGTTCAACTTCAAATTTTGACATCATCATTGTTGAACTTATTTTATCATCTTGATTATAAGTGCTATATTTAAATGGGTCCAAATAATAATACTTAACAACAAACTTAGAGCCATCATTAAGATAATAAAGACAATTCTCTAATGTTACAAAAGCAGAATCAACATATTTAATTCCTGTATGGTACTGTTTAACAATCTCATATTTATCATCCACTTTTTTTAGCACAGCACCCATATAATATGTTATGTTGCACATCATTTTACTGCATAAAAATGAATTGCCACTATAATTATTTTTAGCTTCCTCACATTCTTTTATTACGCTTAATGCATCGTCATCTTTAGCTTCAAATTTTCTATCAGGACTGAAATCATCAACACGATTTAAATCAACATCAGTATAGTAAAATTCAATGTTATCAATTATGTTTCCAATAAAATATTGAGTCTCGCCTGTGCTAAGATAAGTGTCATATACTAAGTTTGAAACTTCGCCAACCCTATAAAGTATATCTAACGTACAACCTTCATATGGGCTATTGTAATATTGGCCCTTATCATTCTCCAAAGAATAATCTTCATCAGGAACATTAGCAGAAACATCTGTATAATAACGATTAGCGTTGCTATTATACTCGTTTTCAATTTTATCGTAATCTATGACAGATTTAAAATAACCAGGTAATTCATTACCCAATTCATCAGTTGTGATTTCCCTTCTTCTAAGAAGTTCCAATTTTGAATCCGTAATACCTGTTATTTTATTCGTATAATTAACATAATAATTATATTCAACCACCACCATTGGATTTCCTGAAATTATTTCAAATTTAATTGAATCTATAGATTTGTCAACCAAATCATCCAAACTTATTTCCTCAAAATAATAGTATACTTTGCCATCGTCCTCATAGCTTTCATATTGCTTGACTATTTTATATCCGGATGCGTCATTTTTTATATAGTAAGTCTTACCATCAAGTTCAAAAATTCCATCCAACGTATAATATACATTTTCATTATGGCCATCATAAATGACAGTTGAACCATCGTCATTAATTAAACATAGATTTTTATTAAACATTATGTAGCTAACATTACTATTAACAGCGCAACCCTCATCTTTACAATTATAATTTTTCAAAAAATAAACTCTTTCTATCCCATTTTTATCAACCTCCACGTAGTACCTATTACCATTTAAAACGGCATACTCCAAATCGCCATCTTTATATATCCTTAGTTTGCTTTTGCTTTTTAAATCCAAATTTGCAATTGAAGAGCTTTCATAACACATTTCTACGTATTTACCATCTATTACAAAATATGTCCTATTATTTATTAAAACAAATTTAATCATAATAGGAGAAATATACTTTTTAAACATCTCAGGATTTTCACTAGGATTATAAACAACCTCATTATATAGCGAAGAATAAGCATATGCGCTTATAGCAGACGTTGCAAATTCTTCAGGGCGTTCATTGGTATAATAATTAGTATACGTATTTATCCAATCATCTTCATTAAATGTATTTTCATAGAAATCATTATGCTTATATCCAGTATGATTACCATTTTTAATCATAACAGTATCATTTATTACCGTTATCTTACCGGTTTCTTCATCTGTTTTATATGGTAAATAAACAATTGTTCCTCCTTCTGAGCCTTCTTCCATTTCGTCATCGCTCAGTGTGTTATGATAATCAACATCATTTTCCCATTTACTAGAAAAAATAGACATTTCTCCCAAATCATCAATAGATGTTTGAAAATTAATATATAAATTTAACGAAGCTGAATTTGTATTGTTTATATTAATTTCAGATGTACTATTTTCCACCCATTCTTTCAATAAAACATACAATTCATGCCCACCCAATCTTACATATTCATTGCATTCATAACAGTTTTCTTCATCTTTACATTTTTTTTCTTTTCCGGTTTCGCTATCATAATATTTTGAATCCTTTTCTTCGAACCATTTGAGCCATTTAATTGCTTGAGAATAATATAAATAGCTCGTTTTCCACTCGCTAGAATATTTAAAAGGTATTGTAAATGCAAGAAAGCAATTATTTTTCATCCAATTGTACATATAATCTCCGCCACGTGAAATATATAATTGCTCCAAGTTATAATACAATTCATCTTCCTTTAAATTTTCATTCTTATTATATTCTATGTAGTTACTATATTCTTTTTTATTGTTATGACTTTTTAAAATATTTTCTCTTTTCTTCGCAAAAAAATACCATTTCGATAATGTTTTATATGATAATATTTTTATTTCTATTTTATTATCATTGGAACCGCTATAAATTCCATATCTATTTGCTTCATTATTATATTCATAATGAGGGTCTTGTTTACGAACAGGATATGATAAATCAAAATATGTATCATATTTATCTCTGTCTTTTATACTAACGTTTTCAAGGAAACTGTCTGTGACAGGTATATTTACATATAAATCAGTATAATCTGTTATATGTACGATGTTATTATTTTCATCCTTAAGAAGTGGAATAATAATATCACTTGGTATTAAGCCATAATTACCATTTTCATCATATTTGAAATCACTTATGAAGTCAGCAAAAATACCCTCATAAACCAAAGAAGAAGATTTCAATCCATAATCATCAATCTTCTTTAATGCTTCATCAAAATCAAAAAACACTTCACCTTCTATATTACTACAATCTTTAATAAACGAAGGTAACTTCCAAGAATCTTTTATAGATGGTATTATTCCTGGGATTTTTGATATTAAATCATCGCGTGCAATTATTTTTTTAATTACTCTCATTAGTCTATGTCTATTAAACTCTCATTAGCGTTTTTGATTTCAAATAAATTAAATTCCATCACCTCGTCGCTGACTCCTAGTTCTTCGTTTTCTCTCAACTGTTTTGGAATATAATAATAAAATCTATTGTCTTTATCACTATATTTTACATATAGTGGAAAATATAATTGTTCATTTAATTCTTTTAATTTAAAGCCATTTTTCAATGTTGCTAAATCATTATCGTTGTGCAAATATAGAGGTGTGCCGATACCATCTTCCATATTTTTCCTTGGAACAATCATTGGTATCGATTTTCCTATACCGGCATGATTAAACTCTATTTTCATATAAATAATACCCTCTCGCATTTTTGGAGTATATTCTTTAAACATATACATGTAAAAACCTTCAGAAGATTTATGCGATGTATATTTGTCATATACATATATTCTACTACTTAACCTCAAGTCATCAGGAACATAATCGGTTGTTGTTAATACCTCCGCTTCAACACTACTCGTATTAGATGTAACTTGATAAGTTGGGTTGGAATCCTCTAAGTATTCATCTACCGTGTTATATCCTGCTTTTTGCATTACTTGAGTATTCACATAATTTATATCTGTATTTCTTTTCAAATAAAGATATTTAGCCAACGCTGCTTGGCCATCTAAAAATATAGTAGATGTACCCAATAATACCTGTGTTTCAGGATTATTTGTGCTATAAAACGATAATCTTAAAAAAGATTTTTTAATCTTGGCTGCTTGATTATAAACATCTTCATTTGTAAAGTTAAGATAACCCAATAAGTCCGAAGCATTATGCAAACTCTTTCTGCTTATTTTATTATATTCAGTAGAAGGAGAGCCGTTTTTATAGTAATTATAATCTGTTACAAACCAATTACAACGATTGCTATTATATGTATAGTTTGTTACATTATATTCATCGGTGTTTGGTATTTGACCTTTAGTAAATTCTCTGTCATCTTCTATTATTTTCCAATTATCCAAATTCCTCGTTCTAAAATGCATGTTAAACCTTATACAAAAAATTGGATATAATTCATCGTTAATTGTATAACCAGGATAATATATATCCTTTTCCATATCAACAATTCTGTTTATGCTTTTTTCTTCAACCTCTTTGTTAAAAACATTATTTATTAAATCCTCTTTTAATATATCATTGCTCAACATATTGGTAAATGGTATATTCATGCTTATAAAGCTGCCATATCTATATATCTTAATTCTTTTGGACAATTCATGTGAATCAGAAAGAACATAAGGATATGTCGCTGTCATAGAATCCATTAACCCATTTTCAGCAAGGAATTCTGTTTCGCCAAACACATTTCTTTTAAGATTAAAAGAAAAAGTATTTCTATTATCTACTATAACACTAGATAATTCATGTTTAATCTTTTCAATATCATTATCATCAAATTCGTCTTCATTGACAATGGGAATACACACCAAAGTAGCTGAACCATTTATCTCTGCTATTTGTAAATCAATAGTTACCTTTTCCTCTATGTTTACAGCATATTCTGTCTCTCCTGTTTCATCGCTATCCCCTTCTGTGTAATAATTTTCATCATATATTGCATCATCAGCCACAACTTTATAGACTGTTTTATTAATAGTCACGCCAGAGTTTTCATTTACATCATATGAGTTTTCTAATAGGCCATAGCGCACTATTAATGGCTGTCCAGTGCTATAGAACATATTTTTCCTATATGTCGCCTTTATTCTCTTAGAAACGGAATCTGACTCTTCATACGTATCATAATCGACTTCATCATTATCAGAGCCACCACTATAATACTTAATATCAAAATCTAATTTTTCTCCATTGGCATAAATATATGCAGAAGAATATAAATAGCCATCAGTATATGTTAATTTATAATCAATACCAGCAATGTTTATTGTGTCATATAATTTTTTCTTGACATCATATTTTTTCCCTAAGAAGGTCACATATAGACTTCTAGTTTCTGAACTAAATCCATCAGATGAAACATTTGTCACATAAGCCTCTTCCACTATTTTTTTAAAAGATAATGGAGAAAGACTATTGGCTTCTATGATATTACCTGGAATTATATCAGTATTTTCATCAGATAAAATTATAACGACAATTTTTCCATGAGTTTTATTGACTTTTAAAGTATTCTCAACTTGAGTATATTTGTCAGTTTCAGGCAATTTTGCAAAAACGCCAATGTATTTATCTTCTTTTTCTGCATTATAATTAACTTCACATTCAGCAAAACCTGTATCTAAAATAGCCCCATAACCTATATAAGAATGGTTCTCATCATCAGAATAAATGTCTTTAACTTCATAATTTTTTCCTTTATATTCTATAAAGTGGTCGTAAACCCCATAATATACATCATCGGTATCTAATACAGGATTATTGTTTTTATGAATTTCAAACTTTTTTATCTTTTCCCATTTTTTACTCTCCCAATTTACTATCACTATAGTATTGTCTTCGTCAGAAACAGCATAACACTTATTTCCGTTTAATAAACCCAAATAATCCCCACCGGATATTGGTTCCGTATACTTACTAAGTTTAATTTGAGGCTTTATTTCTTCATTATTGCCATTATATATTGAAAAGTCTGCACTGTATGTAATATCATTATCAAATTTAATTACATAATCTTCAATATTAATATATTCATCAATAACAACGGTATCATCTGATATTTTAGCATTATAAAACTTATGGCCAATTAAGTACCCACACTTTCTTTCATCTTCAACATCATTAAAATAATAAGAAATTTCTCCATTATACTCTACATACTTTTGAATGATTGTTTTATAAACATATTGGCCATCACCCACCTCGTTTATTATCTGATAACTTCCATTATAGACGTTTATAAACCATTCAGTACTTTCTTCTGTTCCTGACTCTTCTTCATCTACATTACCAGTATATTCAGAACCTGCCAAAATATCAAACTTTAATGTTTTCGTTATACTTTTAACAGGTAATTCTATTTTTACCAATAGTTTACCTTGTATGGTTGATTCGCTAACACTAATAACATTAGTTTCGCTACCAACCAAATATGGGCTTTTAATGTATACTGATTCTTTATTAACAAGGCCAACACTATAGTCAGTGACTCCAGAAATATATTTTAAATCTGGAGATACATATAAATTTCTATAGTCAAACTCAGTAAGTTTTCTTTCTTTAAATGGTTTTATGCTATACCTTAACATCTCTTAAATTCATTTTCGCTGAAATAATTATCAAAATCTTCCACTTTATGGCTAATAAATTCTCCATCCTTTGGAATTAAATTTTTATATCTTTTATTTTTCAATAAACCATATAAAAATTCTTCCGTTGGGTCTTGCCTTCTCAAAAAGAAATTAATTTGCTTTAATATATAAAACGCCCCATTGGTAAATGGATAAATGACATCATCGTTCTCTGACCCATTTGGCAGCACTTCACGCCACCCAAACCTACAAGAACCATCTTTTATTAACTTAGCATAATCAGGTGTGTCTTCGTGCTTTTTCAATAATATGAAATCACCAATATTATTACTGTTAATTAAGTCATATGATGAAGAAATGTATGTTCCATCTTCATTATTAATATTACAATCAAATTTTTTATCAGTCAATAATTTAATAATAGTTATATAAAAATATTCATTAGTTGACTTTTTATACAGTATCAATTTTTCATTTTTTTCAAAACCATTGTTTTCAAGTGTTTTTATTTCAAAAACGCCAACGTTTTCATCTGAGCTTTCAGCTTTAGATGCGCTATATATCTCATATTTAATGCCATCACTAGTGCTCAAAGCGCCAGAAACGTTCTTTATTTGTATTTTATAATGAGGCAGATAATAATATCCCTCAGTTTGTTGGGACATATTACCATATTTAACCTTTTTAGAATGAATTGCATAGCCGCCATTAAAAAGCTTATATCCATCATCATAGTCACCAAAGTATCCACGTGTTTTACTGGGTATATATTCCAAATTTGTTTCTGAATCTTGTATTTCGTCAACGACTAAATCTTTAAAATATTTAGAGGCCTTAAACCTATTAGCATTACCAGGTATATTAATTTCACGTTGTACAGTGTTGAAACGGTTCATTACTTTCTGTATTACTTCCTCTTCACAATCAATTGGAGAATAACAACACAAATCTCCATAGAATTCATTATCGGTATAAAAATCTATTTCATCGGTTTCTTTATTTTTCAGTAAACCAATTTCATTTGAAGAATTTATACTTCTAACATCATCTTTTTCAAACATTATTCTGTAATAATCCGACAATAAAAAGCCGCAATTATTCTTTCCAAAACAATGTGAATATTCTATATCTTCGCTATTAGTTTCTATTTCATACTCATTAAAGCCATACCATTTTTTATACCCCTTATTATTTTTAATAATCGTAAGATAAATTTCACTTAATGGCCTTCCTAAATTATCCTTTATAAATGATACATTTATGTCATCTGTAAAAACAATTTCGGCATTATTATCGCCATAAGCGTTTTTTGAAAAACCCAAGTCAGCAATATGACTTTCAAATTCACTTTTTTTATTGGTTGGCGTAGAATATTTGTACAATAATGTTTCTTTACCCTCTTTGGCTCTTTTTTTATTAAATTCTTCATCATACAAATAATAGTCATTTATCTCTTCTTCAGCAAATTTAAAATTAGGAAGCCTAGAGAACTTTCTAACATAATATTTGCATTCTACACCATTTACAACCCTTTTAAAATATATGTCTTGTGCTTTATCATCAACGTTACACCTTTTTGAAGCGCATACCTTATAGTTTTTACCTTTATATGTAGTAACATAGTTATTTGGTGCTTTTTCTAACTCTATCCACTCGTTAGATATATTTCTTTCTGTTTTTGCAACTTGAAATGTATATTTATCTATAACAGTAACTTCAGAATTTACATAAACCAAATCATTTTTTGTTGCGTCATCTTCTTCATACTGTTTATATATGTTAACCAAATCTCCATTTTGTAATCCATGCTGAGAAACTGAATAAACCGTTAAGACCGATACTCCTGAATCATTTTCGGTTAATTCATCAATCATCAAAGCTTTTAATGCAGTATTATTTTCATTTATAACCTTTAAGAATGGAAATTCTTTATAGTCTGCAACTCTTATAACACTTTTGCTTGGATATGTTAAACAATAATTCCAATTATATTCTAATCTTCTACGATATTTGTTGTAATTAGGCGTAAATGAATATAAATTTCTTCCGGGATATAAATCTATAAATTCGCAATATTTTTTGCTATTTATTGTTTTATTGATGAATATCTCATTACTTTTTACATTAATATTATTATTATCATCCACATCACCAACTGCTCTGGTTGTAATATTACCATTTTTATCAAAAACATTAAAATTTAAATAAGAAAACGTGGATGAATTGCTAAATCCATACCAACCATTATCATTTAATTTTTTATTCTCTATGCACTCATCAAATGTATAAGCATCATATTTTTGATACAAATGCATTGGCATTATTTTCCATTGATTTAAATCATGAACATAGTATGTTGGTATAAAAACCTCTTCAGAAACGATAATTCCAAATTTATCCCGTAAATAATCATCTATAGTATTAAAATTATTATCAGTATAAACATGCATCGTTTCATCATTGTCATGAATATTATCAATTGCAGTAACACCACTATAAGCATCCCCATAAAACGGAGAAAGCCTATTTATTTTTTGCATTGAATAAGACTTACTATAATTTACAGATTTAAATGTTCTTGAGCGCAATAAATGATTATTAAATATATCTAGGCCACAGTTATAATCAAAACCATGGTCAACGTTTGAAAGCTGTGTGTCTCTAACTGCCTCATATTCAGTCCATTTGAAATCTAAACGCTTTCCAATTATCTCGTTTTTAGATTCCAAATCAGAAGTTTTCTTATCAACAAAATTTAAACAATATGCAGAGGTGCTACCTTCTTTATAAATTACCTCTGTAAATGGATTGAACAATATATTACTACAAAATGGGTTTATGGAAATAACCAATCTAAAAATATTACTTTTAGATTTCTCATTCTCATAGACATCGTTTGCATTAATGGTAGATATAACATCATCTTCAGGTAATATTTTCCTATTACCCCTCAAATTTACGTTAAAAATTTTATCTTTGCCATCTAATAAAAATTTTAAAGTATCTATATTGTTCATTATTGGTTAAATTAGGTAATTATTGTTCAGAATTATCAGTAGCTTCAGAATTATTTGTATAGTATAAAGCATCAATTATAATACTATTATATGAATATATATTTGTATCGTTGCCATCACACATTATTTTAACTTTACTTTCGATGATACCGGGTTCACAAATACAAAAGTAATTTTCTCCATCGCATTGTTCACAGGTCATTCCACTAAAGCTGCCATCAAATTCCAATATTACTTTAACATTGGAACTTAGGCCCGATAGCCCTAATTCATAATTATAGTCTTCTATTTTTGTAATGCCTGTTGTTTGATAAAACGTATTATCTATCGTGCATCCATCAATTGTTAATGTGCCATGGTCATTAGAATTGCATATCTCTTGACATGATGTTTCAGCAGAAGTCTCAGCGGATATGTTGAATTTAACCCCATCAACGGAATAATTCAATGATATAGTATTATAAGGCAATGAAGCGTCCTCTTCAATATACGATTCGTTACTGTCTGTTATTCTTGCCATATAATAGCCATTGGTTAATCCGCTAAACGTTGTGTTCATAATATTAATATTTTCTTTAATGCCTACAATATTATTTTCTTCGTTAAATAATTCTATTTTGTAAGGAGTACTAATTTCATCAACATTTATTGTTATACTTCCATTTGGGGTAGAACTACAAACATCATCGCTTACCATTGTAATATCAACAATAAATGGAGTGTTCTTTAATGTTTCACAATCACTATAAAATTCATTATAAAATTTATCAATGGCCGTTCTTCCTCTATTTAAGCCAAAATAGAAATAGAATGAATTGTTGTATAATGGGAACGTGTAATTTAAAGTTATATCACTTCCCATATGTTTATCCCATGATGAAACAGCTGCATATGGATAAACATTATCTCCATTATAACGGCTTCCATTACGCATGGTTTTAAACCCATAAAAATGCCTGTATCTTTGGCCGCTATTATATGTGGTTATTATCACTCCATTACTGTTTATATCAGTTCTTTTTTTACCTTCATCATTGCTCCCGTGTGCTCTAATCCTTCTACCGCTTCTTCCGGCGTCATCACCTCCATAATTTACATTTTTCTCAGAGAATTTAGCAGCATAACTAACATTTGAACCAAATCTAAAGTCAAGGTAATCTTTACTCCTTAAATCTCTTGTTGCTGTTTGCTTATATTTATCATATCCTTTACCACCCCAAGATGTATATAGAGGAGCTAAATTTTCTAATCTTCCATCAAAATTGGATGGGTATGTAAATAACAAATTATATGTTTTATATCCTGTGGTATCGTTGCCCTTTAAACCAATTAACTTATTACTATTAAGTGTCGCAAATAAACTTCTGAGCTCTACATTTTGTAACTCTTTTTTGGTGATTAAGCCATCCATTCTATTATTGTTATAATAGTTGTACGAATCAGAATCATTAATAACGCCAAGTTCGCACAGCCTTTCAACATTTACACAAGTTTTGAAATCACTTACAGCAACCATATCGTCTTTTTCAAGATGCCTTGTAAATGCCCATCCATGGTATCTTTTATGCCTTCTAAGGCCAAAGAACAAACCAGTGCCAAAAAGGGCGCGTTGGTAGAATTCCGGTAGTCTATCATATGATATTTTGGCGGCAGAATTATCTCCATATAAGTTTATGTTGCTAACCCTTTCATATATGTCAGTTTCCACTTGGTGAGTTGGCAACCAGGCGTAGCCCCAATTCATTCCATTACATTCTTTATTGCTTATCTCGTCTTCCAATAAATTTTCTTCTCCTTCATCATATGCAGTATCGTTTCCAACCATCTTATTTGCAATATCTTTTTTATTTGCCCCCATTGGAGGAATCAAAGATGTGGTGGATGGATAGGTGAATGGCATCTGTGGAACGCCGTCAATATCGCAATCATTAAAACTTCCCAATAAGATAATATCGGTGGAGAATAATCTGGCATAAAAATATTGAGAGTTTGTAGAATCGTCTTCACTTAAAGCACTTCCATAGGCATAATAATAAATTTCGCCCCCATCTTTATTAATGTTCTTTTTTATAACACCTCCATATATCTTCTTTGAACCAAGATTCATAGAATGATATGTACCACGATAAAAATCATTTATTTTTACAGGGTCACTTTGCCTTTTTACTTCGTCTTCACTATCCTCATCACCGGGTAACTTGCTATTCAATTGAAGTTCATTATTATCATAAATTAAAGAACAATTATTATACAGGAAAAATTCATTTGTTTTTTCTCCCTTGCATTCGCAAAATGAGCTATCATATACATCTTCATTCTTTTTATATTTTTTCTTAAGCCTCACACTCCAATTCCATGATGGAAAATATAAACAGCCATTAAGCCAATCATTATAAAAATCAAGGCCAACGCCATCAGTTTCTTCCAAAATATTTTCCGCAGCACTATCATAACTAAATGATATTAATGATGATTTTATAAACCCCCAAAAACGTCTAAACCACGGCTCCCTATTATCATAAAACCTTTGAAGAACATCTGTAGTAGGTACTGAAAAATTAAGATTAATCTTATTATAAGGTATTGGGTTTATGTTTCTTGCTCCCTTTTTATTAACGCCCTTTATGCCAAAATAATTTGCTGTATTTTCATATTTGCTAACCTGTATTCTTGGTATATATGATTTAACGGAATATATTTTATTCCAATATAAATCTCTAAAGCAATCATCTGGTGTCAATGTTCCAAATTCATACAAATTACTATTATATACGTTTTTAGATATTTTTGGTTCAACAGTATTTTCAATCAACTCAGGATTGTTTGGAACAAGATACTTGGCAGTATGATTAGTAGAAGCATCGCCACTGTCATCTTCCACGGAAAATCTAAATCTGACACTTGCCCTGGTAGGTATTCCCTTTTCGGGATTATCAGTTGGACAAATATTTCCATATTCATCAGTACCAATAAAATCAAGGTTCATTGGTATTTGATAACAGAATACGCCATCACCATCAATAAGTTTATTGCCCTTTATTGGAAATTCTTCTATTACATCATCAGGCCTTTTCCTAATCATTTCAATGGTTCCGCCAACGGCTTCAAGTTGGTCAGCATCTCCAACATGTTCATCAGGAATACAGCTATACCCAATTGAATTGCTGCCATTATCTGTCATAACAGAGCCTAAAAAGACACAAGTAGGTTCAAATTTATAATTTAATTTAATATCTTTTCTTGTTATTGCAACTTGTTCCTTTTCTTTATCACCCCAAAATGGATAAACGTATACAGATGTGTTCTCAGTAAAAATCTGAGGCAAATTATCCAAATTGGTGCTTTTTTTAAACTGACTTGGACTTTCAAACATGTCAGCTGGATAGCCCTTATAAATAAAGTCTCTTGGAGATTGAGATAATAACCCGATATTCGATAAATCTACATCAACATGAATAACATGACTGCCAACAGGAACACCAAATATCATATAGTCGCCGGAATCATTGGTTGTTGTGGTAAATTTATAATATTTATCAAAAATTTCCAATACCAAATCATCATCTAATACTAATTCTTTGTTTGGAAAAGTACCAACATTAGCATAACAAGCATATTTCTTTTCAATTGGTAATGTGTTGTATCTTATATCGCCATTATAATCAGTTGCTGATTTAAAAGGATATTCAGCAGTTAAATCACTTCTTAAACTATCTTCAGCACTTAGTGGTATAAATACAGATACTCTTGCATTTGGAACTCCAAATGCATCATTAGCAAGAACTCTGCCAACTATAACGCCATAGCCAGCAGAGTGCGTTTTATACATTTTATTTTGGCCAATCTTTAAAGATAAAATCTCATATAAATCAATATCTTGTCTTAAATTTACGTTTAAAACTTGGTCTTGGCCAACATTTGCCTTTATTCTGTAACTTTTATCCATTTTTTAAAAAATTAACCATAAAATGCACAATATTATTAATAAAAATACAAAACGAAAAATATTGCGTATTATCTTCATCTTTTTTAATGCTTTATTCCTCCTTATTTCAAAACTATTATTAATAAATAATGATAAATCATAACCATTATCTATATTCTTACAATTACAAAATTTATTCATTTTTTTCTTAAATCATCTTAACACGTATCTGTATATTGCTGTCAGGATAACGAATCTGAAACATTGAATTATAATCGCTATGTAAAATATAATCAATGGCTTCCAAATCAATCTTAAATGATTTTGCGTTATCATCCACCTTGAAAGTGGAGTTATTTACCGTAGGACAAGCGCTGTTAGCACCCTCTTCAGGATATGGGCATCTATCAGAACTATAAACGCCATCGTAAATACTATATACTGAAAAATTAATTATAGAAATAACACCATCGACTAATGTTATCTCCTTTTCCAAATCGCCAATAAATATATCTTCACCCATGTCATGCTTATCAACAGACATATAATCAGTTATCAATTCAATGACATTATTTAAAACTGTAGGGGCATCATATGTTTTATTGACAAATAAATCTATTGAAAATCCAATATCATATATTTTACCACTTCTACACTCAACGTAATCGCTCACCGTTCTATAGTGAGATAAATATTCTTCTATATTGTCAATAAGAGTCTCTGCTAAGTATTTGGTTAATTTACCGTTGTAGTCTAACCCTAACATACTTAAATTAATCTTATTGTTTTCCTCTATCGCGGCAATTCTAAATGGAGCACCATATTTAGGAGGCATCATCATTACTCTAGCTTTATAATCCTTTACAGTTACACACCTCTCTTGAGAAGAAACATTGTACTTTGTTAAATACTTCACCTCTTCCTCAGAAGGAGAATCTTTACCTGCAACAGCAGGACTCGTGTTTGTCACGGTTAAAGAACCTAATACAGCACCCCTAACATCAGCAGCATTAGTATCACCAGTTACTTTCTCCTCAAATTCAGTAACGGCCAACTCTATGGAATTAATAGCCCCAGGAGCAATATTGCTTGAAACCCCACCACCAACTTTATAAAGGATAAACATTGTCCAACCTTCCCTTGGTAATACTCCCAACATATCATTATTGATAATATTGGACATTATTCTTTCTGAAAACTTCTCCTTCGTTTTGGGCAATTCATCATATAATACGCCACTTCCAAAAATAATCTTCAAATATCCCCTATCAGTATATTCAGTTATGAACTTCTGTTTCAAAGGCTTCCATTTACCCCTGTAATATCTTGTTGTTCTTGTAGAACCACTACCATCACCTTCAGTATAATCATCATATACCTCCGGATTATACATGTCAATCAAAATATTCTCATCTATATTAGCCTCACTGCCAAAACGATATTGGTCAGCTAATGACTTCACCTCAAAAAATCTAAACGTATCTGCCGCCTCTTTGGACATCCTAAATTGCTCGGCATCAATGTAAAATTCAGATATATCAGGGTCAACATTAAAATTTGCAGACTCCTTAAATATTATTGATTCAACATTCATTACGTTCTTTTCTGGAAGAATCACCTCCATAAAAGGCCTTAAATCCTGAGACGTTATAACCTTCTTAAATATCCTTGAACTACCATTTGTAGCCAAAGTTGTCTTTGTTACAGTATAAGCAGTTATAACACCATTGGAATTCCTTCTAGGAGCAAATGTCCTGTTAGAATAGCCATCACTGTTAAATTGCTCAGAAAACTTAACATCCTCAGTCAATTGGAAATTAACATTGCCGGCAGCAATAATAGTACTCCTCTTAACAGTAGGAGCATATCTCCAATCAGGTTGAGCTATATTACCATTAACATTCCCAACCGGCAAATTGCACGAAAAAGCAACTTCACATATACTTGCCTTTGGACCAGGAATCTTTAATCCATTGGTTCTTGCAATGTTATTAACGGTACTCTTTAATGTGGCACTATTTAAAGATGTCTCTTGGTACGCCCGGTCAATACTATATGATAAATTATCGCCAACGGCAGAAACAAGGTCAATGAACCAAGAGCCAACGCTTGAATCGTTGTAGCTATCGGCTAATTCCGGATAATATTTATTGCTGAATTCAATCAATTCAGACTTGTAGTCATCAAACGTTCTCGCTAAATAGTTTATTTTCTTTTGACTCATATGTTTAAATCTTTGTTTTTACTCATAATTGTGCAACAACACTATCATTTATTGTTTTATTTCCTTCCTTTATAGAATAATCTATTCTAACATATATTTCATGTCCGTCATCATTGCTTTGTATGACTCTTATATCTCTTATCTCAGCCCCACTTACCCATCTTTCAACAGACTCAATTATTTCATTTTTTATTGATTCCCATGAATCTTCTTCATTTGGAGTAAAAATATACTGTATCAAATTTGTTCCAAATTCTGGCATTCTTATTCGCTGACCCTTTGGAGTAAATATAACGTGCATTATTTGGCTTCTAATCTTTTCTTTTGTTGACATATTCACGTCAATAAAGAAATTTTGAAAACCATTATCTGTAAATGGATATTTTATGTTAAAATATTGTCTTCTAGCCATTGTTTTTTTAAATATAATTATTTAAAATTTAACTTTTTTGAAATAATTGTAAACAAAAAAATGAGGAACATATAATTCCTCATTTCATACTTTTTTTCCAAAATAACTCAGTTTTATCAATAAATTCTCCTTTAACGTTTTGATAAAACCTTTGATTTGTGTTTATATTATTCAAACCGCCCTTATCACTTTCATATTTGCCTTCCTTGATAAAATCAAAAACATCTATACCAACAATATTACGTATATTGGTAAATCCACTATATAACGCCGTTTTAAGGCCAAATTTGCTTTTTATAAAATTAGATAAACTAATTGCTTCTTTTATTCCATCAAATGAACCATGACCCATAAAACAAACGCATGATATTCCATCGTTTATTTTAATTAACTTCTCCAGTTCATTATGCGTAAGTTCAGTGCCAATATCTTCCCAAAGAAATTTTGAATGACACTCAGAACACTTGCAAGGACAGTTTGTTATGTTAATGGCCAACGTAATCTCATTTGGCACTTCCTCAAACACAACCATTGAATTATAATACTTAAGCATATTATATCATCTTTTTGTTATACAATATTAATCCAAATACTTCAAATAAAGGCCACAGACGCATTTATTTTTTAAAGTATAGTCAGTGCAAGGACAATGCAAATCTTTGCCCTCATACTGTTAAGAACACATTTTTAAAATGGAATTAACCACTGAGTCCTTTGGATTAAGTTTCCATCCATCTTTTCTAAAAATTGTTATCATTTTTTTGCTTCAACTTCTTTTTTAATAACATCAATATCTGTTACGCCTATCCATCTTTTTAGCTCCTTCTCTTCTTCATTAACTAAAATAAGAGTTGGAATACTCCTAACACCATACTTTGACGCTAAATCATAATTATCATCATCATCTATGTTACATTTTAATACCTCACAGACGTCAAAATTCTCCAACCGGCCGTCCATAACCTTACACGGGCCACACCAATCGGCATAAAACTTAATTAACTTTAAATTACCCATACATTTCCAATTATTAAAAATTGGGTAGAAAAAAACTGCCCAAAATATTATTTAAATTTGTTATAAAAATAATGAATTGCATAAAGGGGCAAAATTAATGGCCAAATAAGACTAAAAGCAACCTTCCTTAATAAATTACAATTCCATTTTCTCATAAATAAGCCGTATGATACAACTGCACCAACCAACCATACAATCAAAACTATAAACCAAACACTCATAATATTATTTTTTTTTTTATTTAATTATTAATCTTTTTATATATTAAATTTAAAATCTCATCCTTATCGGGACATTTTCCGTTGTTATTCCATATCTCCAAATAATTAAGTCCAGTATCTTTTGCAACTTGCCTTTTTAATGGGTCTTTTTGCGTCCATACTTTTATCGCTTCAGTGTAATCGCTATTAATATGCATAGAAGCTTTTTCCTCCATTTTTCTTAAAATGTCCATATGAGATGAAATATTTTCATTAAATGGTTCTTTTCCATGATGATATGTCCCTTGATACTCTGTGAACTACCCACAAACTAAAGATTTGTGGGCTTCTGACTTCATAGCTGATTGCCCTTGAAAGGGTCTTACATCTGCTCCATCAGTGTAATCGACAGTTCCTGCCGATATATTATTTAATCCTTCTGAAAGGATATTCATTGCAGCGTTTATATCTCTGTCAAGTACTTTTACTATCAGAAAATACATCGAGAGCCAAGGTTGGGCAATTCATCCCACCCACTTAAGATGAGTGGGTTTTCTTGCTCTATTATATATAAATAAATCAAAATCCGGTAAGTAAAAATCACATTTAAATCTTACGTTATTTACAGGATTCTTATATCTATCATCCGTGTACTGTTTCTCAACGTTACCAAATTCATCTTTTAGCCACTCATATATTTGTTTTTCATGGCTTGACGTGTGAAGAGTACCGTTTTCCTTCTTAGACATTATTTGCTTAGATACAGCCTCCGAATAATTCACCTTCTTCTGAATTTCCTTGCTCATCATTGGGTATTCAACGCCATATTTCTTTAAGTTGGTTTCCCTAATTAAATTTTTAACTTTTTCAGATTGAAAAACGTTCCTTGCGCCATAACGATTAATGTTGGTATTCTCCATCTTTCTTTTAACATAATCACTACATAACGGCGCAATACCACCATATTTTAAAATATTAGTTTTTTCACGCTTCTCCTGATTAGTAAAAAATTCATTTCCATACTTCTCTCCCTTGGTAGTACGTGACTTTTCTTTCATTATATTCGCCTGTGTGGAAAACTCTACGCCATAACGCTCCAAACAAGTTTTCTTCATCTTATCACGAATCATTTTTTTCGTCTCTTCACTCATGTTCTCATGCATCTTTATCTTAGCATCATGTTGTGCTTTCTGCATACATTCTTTAGAGCCACAAGTGTTAGCCAACATACTTGCATTCAATTTCCTAACATTACCACAGTATGGACATTTATAATTCTCAATAGAACCGCCAACTCTTAAATATTTATACCTCAAATTTATATCATCATACTTAGAGCCTTTTAAAAAATCACTCTCCCTAATTAACCTTTCTAGCAAAAGCTCATTGTCAAAAATAATCTTTTTAATCTTTTTTTGATTCTCAACCTTCTCCCTTAATTCTTCTACCACATTTTTCATTATTATTGAGCATTATTATTACATTACATCATATAAAATATAATAAAAATGCCCAATAAATCAATACTTATTCGTTGCTATAACTTCTCATACCCTCCTCAATCTGTCTGGCCTCATTAAACGAACTTACCCGTTTTAAGTACCCTATTATACGAGTCAGGTAATCTATGTTTTTGCTTCCGCATTTTGGGCATACCTCCAATGTATCTTTGCTAATATGTTGACAATCATTGCAGATACTATTTTTGCAATTAAATGTATAATAACTACATCCGTATTCTGATGCCACTTTCAACAATTTTCTATACTGTTCAAATGATAAATGTTCATTTATATTAATATGACAAGCTTGGCCTCCATCCAAATATTTAACGTATTTTTCTCCATGTAATTTCATTTTATCCAAAATAGATAAACTTGTATCTTCTGGGTTAAAGAAATAGCTACTGTACATTATATGTTTTGGAGAAACATAATACCCATCTTTTTTATCCCAATTATAATTCTTATTTGACAGATTTTCACCCACTCTGTTACGCTCCTTCTTGAAGTACCTTTTTTAGTTCTTCTAGCGGTGAAGGAAGGTTTAAAACATATTTTTTTGTTTTAAACGGGGGAACTTCTTCGAATTCCCCTCTCTATGTTACCATAGAGTTCAGACTATCACATCATTACTAATTAAGTAATGCCCCTATATTTAGTCGTTCACGCTGCACGAAGCATACAAACGCTTCTGCTTGCGCCTTGTTGTCCATTATGGAGTTCCAAGTCAATTAAAAGGGGTTTAACGTGTCCAGTGTGTTTAGGCACGAATTCAGTATTATACATACAATCTCTTGTTCTGTCTTTTTTATTTGAGATGTTGATGGTTTCAAGAATTAGGTTGACAAATTCTTCATATTTATCATTAATATTTGCCTCTATCCCAAGGAATTCTGCTGCGTCAGTTAATCCGTTGACTCCAACCGTTAAATATTGTTTTTTTAATGAAATAAATCCTGCGTTATATACGTCAAGCATTTTGGCATTGAAAAAGTCTTTTATAATTTCATTAAAAGCCCTTTGGTATTTATGCACCCTTTCGGTTATCTCTGTAAGGCCATCAGCTATAAATTGATATAAAGTAGCTTTGCTTAACACCTTGGATAAATCAACCTGTTGTCCTTTGCTAAATTCCAAGCCTTCAACCTCTTTAAAATATTTAATTGTTGCATTTTGAATAACCCTATTAAGATTTATCGTCATTACAGATTTTGAACCCGTTGCAACAGATGCAGTTCCCATTGAAAATTGATGCGTTGTATGGTTGTGTTCATCGTCTTCAACGTCTTTAAGAGAGTTTCTCAGTCTACAATTGTGAGTTATCAACCCGGATGGCAATGTGAAATATGGTTCATCAGTGTTACTGCACTCAATACAATATACATCATCGGAATAATCAATCTTTTCTATTGACTTTATTTTAAAGTATATGCTATTATTTTTCTTAATCCAAGAATTTTCTTCATCTTTATTCGCTCTATTGCTCGTATCAGAATACCATCTAACGCAATATAATGGGTAATTTCTCTTATATTCTTCTCCTCTTATTATTAATTTCTCATTGGTTTTATCAGAAATATTAATAATCGAATTCATACCTAATGATGTTATTAAAACTTCCATATCTTCTGCAAGTTCTTTACTTGTTGTGTAACATCTGTTAGAATTACCACCATCTGTATTATACCATCCATCTAAAATGCCTCTTCTAAATTCTTCCGACTGCAATAAACAGTTTAAATTAAGTTTTTTATTAAACGCATATGTTCCACGTTCCCAATGTGTCCATTTTTTAATAAACTCAACAAGGGCATTTGATGATATTCGTAATGGATAAACATTATGATAAATTTCGTTTAAAGAACATTTTTTATCGCCTCCAAGTTGTTCATTTGCAATATTAACGTTTTTAGCGGTTTCTTTATATTTTTCCTCATTTTGTGAAAAATTTATATCATAAATCTTCCCTTTTATTTCAGAGCCAAATGAGCCATCGCCTAAAAACGCCCCAATAGTAAATCCTTGCTCATATGTTAGCTTTTCATCTAACTCTGGTATTGCACTTAATTTTTGAGTATTAAACATCAAATAATCATTGGTTGTAAGTTCACTGGTTGGTTTTTCGCCGTCAATGGTAACATTAATATGATTATCTGTCATTAAAAACTCTTTATTGTTAAAAGTCGTAACTTTAAACATTTCTCTGTTTGGCAACTTGATGGATTTTCCTTTCACCCAGCTTCCATTGTGGAAAATTCTAAGATTTTTCTTATACGGCTCCCATTTGCAATTATGAAGTTCTTCAAGTGTTGTCAGCTTAACGCCTTGTGTAGAAGACTTCCATAAAACTTTCTGAGTTCCCGCAAAGCAACACGAACTCAATGAGTCGGGAGAATTGCTTAAATAACAGAAAAATGAGTGTCCTTCGGCCCACATTTTAGCTGTAAAGTCAGCATATTCTTTATCAACAACGTCATGTCCATCTGTAAGCATTGCCATGGTTTCTACTGGGAAAGTAAGAACATATTTATTTCTTTCTTCGTTAAACCATTTCATAAACTTCTTCTGAAGCCACGACAGGGTTTCCCATTTTGGAGCTGTTCCGTCTGGGAATCTAAAATCCCCAAATACTCCTTTAAAATAATTTTCATCGAAATATCCTACATTCCAAAAAACTGTTTGGTCAAAGCATTATTTAATTTTGGAACTATTAAACAATACTGTGGAGCACCTTTTGTGTATTTTTATACACCCGCGTGTTTCTGTACCCGTATCAATAGGGACGTACTTTCCTACAAAGGAAATGCTCTCTACACACATTAGATATTTTTGTATGTTATTGTTTATTAAATTTATAATTTTATATACATACATATTTTTATCTAATTTGGTTCGGGATTATTTTTACATTATCATTACTGTATTCTTTATATAAATATATGTTCCAAAAAGTATACTGACCATGTAAAACCTTCCCCGAAGCTATACAAGTATTATTTGCTTATGCAATTATTTAATTGCTGCTTGTATAACTGAGCCTGATAAAGCTCTTAACGCAGTAAGGGCACAAATCTACCCTCTATTGCCGGCTGGCATATTCATTGAATGAACCACTTGTTGGAATGCGTTTTCGATTACTTGTTCCAATGTTCTACCCTTTCTATTAAGTTCAACTTGTTTATCAAGTATGCTTAAATAATCATCTCCATAATCTTTCCTAATGAAATAGTCCATATACATAAGGAATTCCGGAGTGGCCACCGCGCCCATGAACTGAGATGAGACTGAGTAAACAAGGTTTATAAATTCTCCGCAATATGATTTTAAATCTGTTGGCGCTTTGGACTGTCCTCCCAATTTTTTAAGTCCGTCTATTAGGAATGGGTACATTGTAATTGCCACGCAGTACGGATAGCCTGGGGTTCCTGACTCATCGTGTTTATATAACACGTGTGTTTCCAAATCTTTTATATATTGGTCTGCCAACTTTTTAGAGTATAATGCTTTTATTTTATTATGCATTATGTATCTATTTTGTTGAATATTTTTGCCTTTGTGTAGCTCTTGTCCCAAGGTAACAACATTTTTATTTTCAACGTTGGCGTTTGAATCATATTTTGAACCCGTTGATGCATTTGATGCGTTAATATAATCTCTTATAAAATCGCTATCTTTTTCTAGTGTTTTTTGTTTTCCTTCTTTTTCTTCATACTTCTTAATATAGATTCTTGCGACCTTTTTATTTACTGACATCAAAGACTCTTCCACTTGTCTTCTGACTTCGCTTGATGAAATCTTATCGTATACATATAAGTTTTTTATTAATGATTCAATCAATCCGTCTGGACATTCTTCTTTGGCGGCGGCATATGCTTCACATATACCGTGTTTTACTTTTGAGATTGCGTACTCTTCAAAAGTTCCATCGCTTTTTCTTACTTCCATTAAAACAAAACTTTTTTTTTAGTTAATTATTTTTCTTTTTCGGTCAACCATTTTCATCTAGATGTGAAAATAAATATGCCAAAAAATATAAAAAAATTTTATTTTTTAGCTAAAAATAGCTATCATTTTTTTAACTTTATGATAGCCAATGAGTTTCCAATTAAAAAAATTTTATTTATTTTTTTCTATAAATTTTTTATAAACATCACTAGATTTTTCAAGTTCACTTTTTTCTTTTTGTTTTACAAAAAATGCACTTCCGTACTCTTCCACGTGGTCTGTGCTTATTCTACACGTGCCATTATTAAATTCAACGCCATCAAATACTCTTCCTGCTTTTCCTGCTCTATTTTTAAGGATTGCGATGGTTGCAATATTATTTTCAATATCATTGACTGTTCTTGCTATTGACATTACGATGTGCGCAATTTGTATTTTTTTAAACGAGCCGCCTGCTTTATCCATGGTAACTACTTCAGCGTTTAAAGAATCTTTTGTTCCTTGTACGGGAATCCATATTCCAATGTTAAGTTCTCCTGCAATTGACTCAAACTTTCTCATTGTTTTTCCTTCTTTTTCCCACTTATCATCGCTTGAATCTCCTTTACATAGAAGACATTCAAAATAGTCTATAATGACCAAATCGGGGCTAAATCCATTATTTCTTAATTTTATAATGAGTCTTTTTATATCATCGGCGGTTTTTTCTCCGCTGGGAAGTCTAATAATTCTTAAATTTTTTTGCATCATTTCTCTAAAAGGATAGTGTTCCAACTGCTCTTTCACTTGGTCCACTATCCCTGGTTTAGATAAATCTTTAGCTTCGATGCCTGTTATCCTTCCAATATGTTTTCTTTGAATTTGTTTAATTCTATCCTCAAAAACAATCTGTAGCACTTTAAAACCCTCATCATTATTTTGTGGGCAACAATAGGTTGATGCAAATGATGATATGGCGGTTGTTAATGATGTATTATGCGTTACAATGAAATCATCTGTCAGGTATAGGTGTTCTTCAGAATCAACCATTATACATTGTCCATCTGCTTTTCTTGAAAATTCAACAGACTGTATTGTTTTATTGGTATTCCACCTTATGAATAAATTATAATTGCCGCCATATTCAAATACTTGTGAAATTCCGCCCAAAGAACGAACGACAAATGATATTCTTGCGGCATCTTCCAATGAATCTGTTATCTGTAACAAATCATTGTGCATATTTTCATCTCCAATGGTTTCAATTAAAAACTTCTCTCTATCTTCTATGGTTGAAAATGCTAAATCATCATTTTTAATAAATTCTACCGGTTTACATGTTGGTATTTCAAATCTGTTCTGCCCTTTTTTAGTACGAAGTCCTTTCTTAACTATTTCAGATAATGGGAGTGTTTCAAAATCTTTATTTTTATCCTTAGAAAATATATTTCTCACATTCCACAAATGCTCCATTCCGCACTCAGTAAAAGTGCCATCAGAGAATGTTACTTTGTAAAAGTCCCAATCTGTATGAGGATAAACAGTTGTAACTACATGAGGCTTACCATCTGCTCCGATTACGTAATCACCTTCATGTATATCACCCATATTCTTTATGCCGTCAGGCGTAACTACCTTTGAATCATATGGTTGTACTTTTCCAAATGAAGATGAGCCAACTATTACGCCCAATTCTCCTTTACCTAATCCGCCTTCCAATGTTTCATCAATTTTGCCTATACCTGTTGGAATAACAATTCTATAGTCATCTGAGAGCACATTGTTTTCATCATCAAACACAGAACTACCCAAATCTTCTCCGGTCCCTTGTATTAATGCCTTATTAAGTATTTCAACGCATTTGTCATAATTTTCGACATCACCTTTACTTGCAATTGATATTATTTCATTTGCCACTCTAACCATATTCTGTTGCTTAAAAAACTTTTCTGACAATTCTTTTATATATTCACCATCATTATATGGAATTTCATGAATTTTTCTTAAAACTTCTAAATAGATGTCTTTTTCTTGCTCCGAATGCGATTTTTCAGCAAGAAGAATTTCAAGCGTCTTATAATCAGGTACAGACTGTCTATTTTTATAATATTCTCTCATAACCCCAACTATTGTCTTTAAGTTGGGGTTAGTGAATAAGTTTTGGTCAATAATATCACATAAATCTTTGAAAAATTCTATGTCGCTTAAAAAACTATGCACCAGTTTAAATTGAAAATCTTCTCCCAAAAAACCTAATTTATTTGAATTTGATGCATTTATTGCCATGATAATTTTTATTTTAAAAAAGATTAATTTACATTTCTTTTCTTAATATCTTCTAAAGCTAATTTTAGCCACTTTCTTTCTAATTTCTTATTTTGGGCATCTATATTGAAATTATATACTACCTCTTCGCCATTGGCATTTTTGCCATATGACTCAGATAAGACATAATCATTTACATCTGTATATGCCCCATCATGCACGGAACACGCTTCGCAAATCTGCTTGGTAATCTGAGCTAATAAATCTGATTTATCCATTATCATCCCCTTGAGAACTTGCTGCTCAAATGTAAGCCTGTCATCATTAGCTTTGAAAAATGATTCCTTATCATAAACATACACTCTACCATCTTTGTTTGAAATCTTAACATTTCTATTACTAATGTCTACCTTTTCTCTAATTTGCCTCGGATATGCATAGCCATCCCAAATTTTGCTAATCATAACTTTATGATTATCAGACACTTCAAACTTAAACGTACATTCCCAAGGCGCAATTAATTCAGAATTAAATTCCTCATTTGCATCTGGTTCATTAGGGTTAAAATTATACCATAAATATACCCTACTCTTTGATTTTAAATCATTATCAATCATTCCAACGATTTCATCTACTTTATCTTTAAAATCTAAAGATTCCATACTATGTTCAATAAAATCGTTAATTTTGAAATTTCTTTTGCAAATAATGTTGTTATTAACATATAACGCAAACTCAAATCTCTCTTCTTTGTAAACTTGGTCTTTTACAATTCCCATAATTAAATTTTAAATTAATAGTTAAACAATTTTTTTAATAAATCTCAATATCTTTTTAAAAAATAGTTGTTAACAAATGTTAACAGTACAAATATACAAAAAAATTTAAAAAAATAAAAATTATTTTATAACATTTTTTCACTATCTAGACATGTTTTTACTATACTTCTTCTCAGTTTTTATAATGCGTTCAAATTTACCAAAAATCTCTCCAAAATTGTCCATAATATAATTCATCCCATTTTCTTCTATAATTTCATATATATTTTTAATGCTCCTACCTTCATCGCTCAAAGGAGCACGAATTTCATCATTTAACGCATTTAACGCTTCATCCGTTAATAATGGCTCTGATAAATCTATAATCTTTTTGTTTATTTCATAAATGTCTTTGCCCTGTGACCCATCTGTAACGCCGTTAATGATGTTTTCGAGCGCTCTGAGAGGCTTTTTCTTCTGCTCCTTCCTCTCACTCAGCAACTCCTTTGAACGCGCTATAACGGCTTCCAAATCGCTTTTATTTTCAATCAACTCCGGAAACAATTTAACCAAAGTTTGCTCCCCAATTCCCTTTATACCTTTAATATTATCAGAAGAATCACCGCATATTATTTTCTTTAAAACAGTATTTTCATGCGTAATTCCAAGCTCTTTGGCAGAATTTTTTGGGCTTATAAATTTTTTTAAAGAAGGTATATACTGACAAACATCATCACTTATTAATTGAGTTAAATCCCTGTCGCCACTAACAATTACTATATTTTCATTTGGCAATTTATTCTTAACATAATAAGCAATCAAATCATCACCCTCAACGTCATCATACATAAATTGCCTAACATATAGATTCTCCAAAATATTTTGCAAAATCTCCCTCTGCCTCTGAAAACACTCATCATCAGTCTCAACACGCTTTAACTCTTTCTTGTTGGACCTACTGTAATTTAATACCTTCTTTACATAATCATTGATATTCTTATCATAATCTGTTGTACCAGCTCCAGCCATTTCATAATGTTTATCACGATTGGCTTTGTAATCTTTATAATAATTGTATCTTAAAATGCCCGAATTATAGCCATCATAACACACAACACAAAAATTAAAATCCTTTTTCTCCAATAAATGGCCCAATTGCCTCAAAAAAACAAATATTGCCCCATATTCTTCACCCTTTGAGTTCATCCTTTTATCAACCAATGACATTTTCAGTAATGAATTGCCATCTACCAACAAAGTAAATAACTGATTTTCTTTTTTTATACTTTTTTTGTTTTTATTTATTGGTTGTATCATATAAAAATTTTTTTAAATCTGTAATTATTATAATCTATTTCTTTCACTTCGCTGTAATATATTAATGTGTTCTTAACAGTTCAATCAAATCATATTCACATAGTTCCATAATTAACAACATTTGTTTCAATATTCTTATTTTTTGAAATTTCAATCATATGAGCGGTTCCATGAGAAACACCATCCCAAAATGCTATTAAACCATCGGCAACCTCCGCCATCTGCTCATTCCTTCTAAAACCAGCTGATTTTCCATATTTCTTCCAATCGGCGGGATATACCTCCAAATCAAAGCCCTCATCCTTGGCATACCTCTCTCCTAAGCTGTCAGCGCCACGTGCACCACCACTGATTATAACAATGTTGTGCGTTTTCTTTTTTTCAAACAAAAATTTATTGCAACTGTCCCTTAATAACTTATAATTGCTAAATCCTCTTGAGCCTGCAATTATAACTTTAAAATTATCTTTTTTTTTACCCATATTATTTTTCAATTGTACCATGCAATGTTGAAATATTTATATAAGTTTCTTTTTTTAACAAAACATTTATAGGTTTTTCAATATAAGCATCACTATATCTAAAGGAAATGCCATCTATAAAATCTTTTGTTTTAACTCCACCTTGTTCACGTATTTTTTCGTCTTGTTTAGCAAGCTTTTCTAGAGTCCATCCCTTCTTTTCAAGTAATTTAACAATATCAGACCGCTTTACCAATGCCCATTCTAACTTTTTTATATTATTTTTAGTAATAGCATTTGTATCAAAACGTTTTTTATCTTCAAAATATGGTATATCTGCTTCCAAAATCCACCCAAAAAGATAATATTCTGTTCTTTTTGTGTTATCCAGTAGCCATCCGCAGCGTTTTTGACCATTTTTGCTGATAAATGACAATTCCAATGAAAATGTTTCAAGATTTTTATTAGCAAACCTACTTGCTACCTTTTCATCAATTATTGAACGATTTAATTTACCGTCTTTTGTTGATAAAAGCAAATCAGAACCTGATATTTGTTCATCAAAACCATTAGTCCTCGCAAATTCAATAAATAAGTCCTTATTGGAATATAAATACTCATCCAAAAATGCAGCAATCTCCCTCTCAACCTCCATGTCGTTTTTCCTGTTATTTATCATATTTCAAAATGTTTTATTTCAAATATACAAAAAAATGTTAAAAAAACAAAATAAGTAGCCAAAAAATTGACTACTTAATAAAAATATTAGGAAATAATATACCTGTTGACACAAGTTTTTTTGTGTGCTATCAGATATTTATATAAAAATATAAAATAATATGAAATACTTAAAACTTTTTAAAACAACAGCTGAGTATGAAGAAGTTAGGCAAAACTTAGTTTTGCCTAACGTATCTCTATGTGAGGATGCTACAACTACCGTGCATTATAATCCTTATGTGCCGCAACATGATTATTCCCAAGACTACTTGACATTCGTTGCATTAAGCCAAGGCACAATAACAATAAATTATGATGAAGTTGATGGCTCTCCAACTACCATTTCATACAGCACAGATGATGGTACAACTTGGA